>FWPV01000102.1_pt1 | contig 128692 bp, 117 predicted proteins | sample 2228371 | NCBI WGS metagenome assembly FWPV01 (sample SAMEA103939776, study PRJEB20133) | metagenome | reverse complement strand
GGCATGGGTGCGGCGTCCCCAGGATGCCAAGGAAGCCCCCCGAACCCCCGGCGTCAACCCGTGCGTGGGCAAGCCGGGTTCGCTCATCGTGTGAGCTCCACTCCGCTCTCGGCCAAGCTGCCGTGGCGTCCGGCGTGCGAGATGCCGTCCGGATGCGAACTTCAAGAAACGAAGTGAGTCGAACGAGGCGTGCGATGGGGGAGTCCCTTTAGTGCTCGCGCTCCACCACGTGGGCCGGACGACCGAGAGGGAGAGGGACCCCGAAAGCGGTTCCGAGGCGGGCTCAACGAGAGAGCCGTCCCCACAACCGAGCAACGGACGCTCGGACACTGGGGGAAGACCGGCTGGGGGAACGTGCCCGAGGGACGGTCTCGGCTCGTGTGGAGAGGAGGCGGCACACCAGCCGACCCGCGGAAGCCGGACCCCCCGGTGGACTGACTCGCCCCGTAGACGCCGCCGGTAGAGCCGGAGACGACGGCTGCCAAGCCGTAGACCGCAGCACCCGCAGTCAAGGTGCTCTGTCCCATGACCCCGAAGGTGAGCCCGGTCGTGGCAGAGGCGAACCCGAAGATGCCCCGCCCCCACTCGGGGTCGCTCTGCCCGCAGAGCCCGTCCACGATGCCGGCCGTCGCGGTGTTGACTCCCTTCACCGCGGCATAGGTCCCGCTCGTGATCGGCCCGCTCACCTCGGTACCGGGTACGAGCCCGCTCGCCATGAACGCGTGTCCCACCGAGGCCAGCCTCTGCCGCGGTGTCCGATCGACGCCGTTGAAGGCGACGAGGAACCAGTAGTCAGCGGTGAAGTCCAGCTCGAAGACAGGTCGAGAGCTCTGACCCAACAGCGCGCTGGACACGCCACCGTTCACGGCTGCCGGATGCACGCCGCTGTCCCAGAGGGGGCTCCCCCAGTGGGTGCGTCGAGTATCCGGAACCGCATGGGGTAGTTCCCGTCGGGGACCGGGTTCCCAGACACGTCGGTCACCTTCCCTTGGTAGCTCATCTCAGGGGGAGTCTCCCCATTGACCGGTTGACACAGCAGCAACAGCGCGGGCACTCCCCACGGCCGCATCGGATTCCTCCTTCCTCAGCACGGCTTCGAGGTGGTGCCATGAGCCCCATGTGGGGCACGATCGGGACAAGGGGCCCTTTCGCCTCCTTTCCGTGCGGAGACACGCGGGAGGGTGTGCGCCAGGTAGAGGAGATCGTTCAGCAGCGCCTCCGAGCACTCAGAGGCACGACGGTCTCCCACAAGAGGACAGGGTCAAGGGTCCCTTCACCCGACGCTCAACCCTCGCGGGAGAGGCAGGCATCGCCCGTTGCCACCGATCGTCGGGTGGAACCACGCCAGGGGGAGCCCCGCTCGACTGCGGTGCCTATGGGACTCGCTCAGGCGGGGGTGCCGCGAAGGGGATGGCGCTCCCACCAAGCCCACGAGGGCCCTGGAGGCCCTCTGGGTGAAGGACGGACGGAGGGAGGAGGACCTAGGACTCGGATCCGGCGTGGCGAGCCTGGACCGACTTGACGACGAGGTACACGCCGAGGGCGATCGGCGCGAGTGGCCACCACTCCTGCAGCCAGTCGAGGGACACGTCGAACTTGAGGTGAAGGAGCAAGAGCGCGCCGACCACGATGAGTATGACCCCCCCGACCAACGAACCTCCAACGGATGGGAGTCTGAACTCATCGGGTACTTTGCACTCTTCGCTCGCCTCGAGCGCTTGATTGTAGAGCCTGGCAAGGCGGCTCGCGTCGATCATATTGAAGATCCAGAAGAACGCGAGGGAGAAACCAAAGAGGGTGTCTAGGGGGCCCAAATCGGCGCTCACGAGGGTCAAGAGCACGGCGACGATGCCCATGTACGTGAACCCACGACGGTAGAAGCCGGCGTAGACTTGCCCGAGACCTGGCATGAGGGAGAGGAACGCTGCGAGGCCTGGTGATCTCGTCGGGAGCCTGGGTTGACGGCGCGGGGGTCCTTGGATGGCTCGGCTGGATTCCTCGGGCCGAGTCGCCGTCTGGTCTGTGTCATGAATGGGATTCATCTTCTCCTCCTTGCGGATCAGGCCATGGCTTTGGCGTGAAGTGCAGGGCCGATGCCTGCGCTTCCTCTTGTCGTCGCTTCGGGGTTCGCCTCGGACCCCCCCCGCGAATCACTCGAATGAGGCGGGCCAGCTCGTCTCGCACCGCACTCGCGTGCGATGCCGCGGCGACGAGGTCGCCCTCTCGTGTCGCACCCACCAACCCCTCGATGTGGGACCTGAACAGCCCCACGCTCTCCTCGAGCCCGCGATGCCAGTCGGCCGCCTTGGCGCGGGTCGTCGCCATCTCTTCGACGATGGACGAAAGCGTGGACTCGGAGTCCTTCATGAGGGATTGGACGGTGGCGCAAAGCGCCGCCGCAGCCCTCGGGACCGTGGGTTGGGGCCGGAGGGGCACCGTCAGAAGATCGGCCCGGTGCGTGAGCGAGAGGGGTGAGGTACCGATGACCACGAGGAGGACGGCCCCGACGTACGCCACCTGCCATTGGAACAGTGGCGCCGGGACGAGCTTCCACGGTCGGTGTCTCCTCCGGCGATGCGGTCGAGAAGGGGCCCCTGACGTGGCGCGCACGACCGCAGGCACGAACCTTGGCCCAGGGGGAACCTCCGCCATGGTCGGCAAGAGCGGAGTTACCCACGAGAGGACCTCCTCGAGGGCGCGGCAACGGGCGCAGGATGCGAGGTGAGCCCGTACCGCTGCGCGGTACGTGGCATCGTCGCGCTCCTCCTGGCTCGTGAGCCACCGTTCCACCGCCCTGCAAGAGGGACCAGACGTTCGGGCAAGCACCTCCTGTGTGAGGTCCGGGGTCTGGGGGAGGGGCTCTCCATCGCGCACCGCGCGGAGGAGACGGCGGCAGCCCTCGCAGGAGGCGGCATGCTGTTCGAACGCACGGACCTCTTCGGGGGACAGGGACTCGGCGAGGTAGTCTGGGAGCGAGTCCCTCCACGTCCTGCAGGTCATCATCCGCGGTGCCATGTGCTTCAGGCCTCCTCGTCCGGTCCGCTCAGGGTGAGCACCGCCTTGGCGAGCTCGAGCCTCGCACGATTGGCACGCGACTTGACGGTCCCCACGGGGATCCGCAGGAGGGAGGAGATCTCCTCATGGGGGAGCCCTTGGATCTCCCGAAGGATGATCATCTCCCTGCTGAGGGCACTGAGCATCCGAAGGGCGCGGTACACGAGGGCCCGGCGCGATCGCGCGATGGCGTGCTCCTCTGGGTTCGGGTCCTCGGACGCGAGGGACTGCTCGGCCTCGAGGGGAACCTCAAGCATGGGAGGACGCGCGGCGCGGCGACGGATGTGGTCCACGCAGACGTTGCGCGCGATACGGATGGCCCAGGGGAGGAACCGCTGCGGATCCCGACACGACGGGAGGCTCCGGTAGATCCTCACGAATGCCTCCTGGGCGAGGTCCCTCGCCTCCTCGGCGTTGCCGACGTAGCCGAGGGCGAGCGCGTAGATGCGCCCCTGATACGCCCGGACCAAGGTCTCCCACGCCAACTCGTCGCCGCTGCGGCACCGATGAAGGATCTCCGGAAGGTTCATGGTTCCTCTCTCGACCCGCGAACACCCACGCAACGTCCCCACTCACCTACGACGCAGGGAAGGCCCCTCGGGTTCGGTCCGCGTCGGTCGGCCTAAGCCCGGCGGTCCAGGGACGGACCAGTCCCGCTCTGGTGCCTCACCGTGCCTTTGGGCCTTGGGTCCCCTCCCGGAGGTCGTAGACGAAGATGGCGTGGGCAACGATCGCCGTCGGCTCCTGATCTCGGAACCAGGCGTAGTCTTCGAGGCGGTCGGGGTAGTCGTAGAGGCCTTGGAGGATGGTTGCGCTCACGGCGTAGACGCCGGGTGGCGGCCTTCGGCGACCGGGGGGATCGCACAGGACCCTGTACGCCACGCCGTAGCGTTCGGGGAGATCGGTCCCGAAGTAGGAGAGCGTGACCTGACCGAGGGAGTGCTTGCGCTGGAAGGCGGCGAGGGACGGGAGCGCCTGCCCCCAATCGAGGTTGCAGTCCACGAGATAGCGGGAGCCACGGTCCGGGCCACCGGCTCCGAGGTTGAAGAACGCGAGGGAGTGTGGGTGCACGGCGAGTGCCTCCAGCGCGAGGCCTCCCGCGAGGATCGCCGCGGCCACGCGCGTTCGTCCTCCTCGACTCCACCATGCGTGGAGGAGCAGACCGGCACCCAGCGCCATGAACGGGTACACTGGGAGTACGTGGCGGAGCCCGACCTGGATACCTTTCGCGATGCTGATCCCAAGGTAGACGGCAGGTATCCCCGCGAGCCAGATCGTCCGAGGTGACCATGCCTTCCGTCTGAACGCCCAGCCGAGGCCTATGGACAGGGCGAGGAGCTGGGCGAGGGGAGTCTTGATCGCCATGGCGACGGGGAAGTAGGAGGGCCAGCCTCCGAGCCGGTGGTGACCCATGAGGAAGCTCTTCATCACTGCCCGGCCAGCCACGACCGCACCGTAGCGGTACAGGGCCAGAGGCATCGCGACGTACCTCCCGCCCCACGTGTTCAGCAGGGGGACGAAGCGGGTGAGCTCCTCGCCGTGCTCAGCCGCCGCCGCGGAGGAGGGGCTCACGAACGGCACGGCGACCGTGGCGTAGAGCCCGATGATCACCGCGGCGCTGGCGATCGCCGCGAGCACTCCTAGAACCAGGAGGCGGAGTCGCTTCCCCGGGGGGGGCACCAGAGGCGTGCACGCGAGCATCGGCGCGAGGAGCCCCGCGGAGTACTTGGCCGTGAGGGCAAGACCGAACAGAAGCCCCGCGGCCACCGCCCTCGCGATCGTGGGGTGCGCGGCGAGCCTGAGCCAGGCCAGGGTCGTCGCCGCACACAGCACGGTCACGGGCAGGTCGGGGGTAGCGAGCGGAGCGTGTGCCATGATGCTCGGACAGAGGGCGTACACCGCCGCGACCCAGGGACCCGCCTGCGGGTACCCTGCCTCCGCGGCAAGTGCGGCGACCACGAAGACCCCCAGGAGCGAGCACAGGAGGACGGGGACGCGGGCACGGATGAGCAGTTTCCCCGAATCCACGTCCCATCGGAATGGGAAGGCGCTGAGGCGTTCCCGCCATTTGCGCTCGGCCCTGCACACGGGGTCGGAGGGAGGCGCAGGGGGCGCGGGACGCCACGAGCGGGTCGAAACCGCAGACGAGGCGATCATGCGCGCCAAAGGCGGGTTGATCAGGTCCGTGAGGTCAAGGCCGAAGGCACTCTGAGGGCCTCTCAAGAAGGCCAACCCGTTCTCGATGTGCCCCCACTCGTCGAACGTGGCGGAGGTGACGGTCATGGTGTGCCACCCCCTCGCGAGCATGACCAGGGCGCAGAGAACGAGGAATCCGATGCGGCGCAGAGACACGCAGACCTCCTGGCTCGTGGAGCTTCGAGCGGGAAGTTGGGGCCTGGGCCCAGAGGCACAAGACCCGTCTTGAGCACCGGGATCCCGTGGGCTGTGCGACGAGGCGCCCCATCCCGGGCCTCTGCGAGGTCGAGGGCGCAGGGGCGCACGTTGGCAGGCGGGTTCTCCCCTCGGTGCACAAGCCTCTCCTTGCGGTCGATGCCTCTCCCGAGTAACTCATCAGGTACCTTGTGGTCGCACACGTCGCGGGCATCGGACCCAAGGACGATGCCGAACCGCTCCTGTCGCGGGAGACCGAGATGACGTCGTCCCCCTCTTCGCCACTCCAACCGCGAACTCCACGCGTGGCCGTCATCATGCCGAGCTTTGGGGAAGGAGAATCGCTGAAGGAACTCCTGCCGGAGATGAAGCGCGTGCTCGATGGGTCCTACGACGTGACCGTGCTCCTCGTGAATGACCTTGGGAGGCCCGACCCGTCGTTGGAGGAGCTCGCCGAAGCGTTCCGCGCAGCCGTGGTGGACACACCGTACAACATGGGCTCGCAGGAGGCGATCGTCCACGGCATCCGCGAGCAAGTTCGGCGCCTCCGTGCGGACTACGTGGTAACCATGGATGCGGACGGGCAAGACGACGTCCGGTCGATCCCCTCGCTCCTCGCCGAGGTGCGCCCTGGGGTCATCGCGGTGGCTCGCCGGACCGGACGTCGGCCGGAGGGGAGGTCGTTTCGGGTCGCCTACGCGGCCTACAAGTGGTTGTTCCGGGTCCTGACCTCGGTGACGCCCGACTTCGGGAACTACGCTGCCTTCGATCAGGAGGTGGCGGATCACATCGCTCGGTCGCCCCACTTCTACGTCACCTACAGCCTCGCGCTCCCAAAGGTGGGGAGAATCATGCGGGTACCTGTCCCGCGACTCCCTCGCCGATCGGGCAGGTCCCATGTGGGTATGCAGGGCTTGTTCGATCACGCGGTCCGGTCGGCGTTGCCCTACCTCAACGTGATCGGCTTGCGCACGGCTGTCTTCTCGGTCATCCCCGCGACGGTGAGCGTGCTCCTCACGCTCGTGTCGTCCTTCTTGCGCCTCTTCATGCCTCAGTACGCGTTCCCCAACTGGGCGACCACCATCGCGTTCGGGGCGGCCACCCTCGCCCTGCAGCTCGTGACGATCTGCCTGCTGCTCTTCCTCGTGGCGAGCCTGTCGCGTCAGATCGCGGCCTCGCGCGCCGCCTCGGCCAGTGGCGAGGGCGAAAGGCTCGTGCGAGGCCGAGGGGACGCGGTGCGCTGAAGTCTTGGCGTATGGAGGACGCGGGTCCCGCGCGGCGGGCTGAGGCGGCTTTCTGGGGAGCCCCAGGCCGAGCGTGAGGCCGATCAAGGGTGGCCATCCGTCCCGTCGTCTTTTCGAGGGGCGGCGCGGATGCGTCAGGCGGGACCCCCTCCCCCAGCCGCGCGATTACCTGGCTGCTCGGCATCGTCGCCCTCGCGCCCGCGGCCTTCCTCGTCTCTCAGGTCACCCACTCGTGGGTGGACGTGCCGTTCGCCGACGACTGGGCGATCTCCGACATCGTCGACAAGTACTTCGAGAAGGCGATCGATTGTCGACTCCTCTTCGCCCAGCACAACGAGAGCCGCAAGGTCTTCCCTCGGCTCATCATCCTGGGCCTCGCCCTCGTGGGGGGCTACCGCGTCCGTTGGCAGATGGGGCTCACCATGGCCTTCGCGGGGCTCATCTCCGCAGGACTGTACCTGCTGCTCAGGCGGACCTTTCCCTCCCACCCGATCCGCCGCCTCGCCCTGTACGCGATCTGCAACCTGTTCCTCTTCACCCCGGCCCAGTGGCTCAACTGGCTGAGTGGGATTCAGTTCTGCGTGTTCATCCCCCCGCTCATGCTCACGGCCGCGCTCCTGGTGAACGGCTCGGGCGCTGCGGGCTGGACGAAGACCCTGTGTGCGGCCGCGGCGTCGTTCGTCGCCACGTACTCGTATGCGAACGGCATGCTCCTGTGGGCCTTGGCGTGTCCAGGCGAGATCGCCGGCCTGCGCGCAGGATCCCGGCCATCCCGGGGAGGGGTGCGGATCCAGAGGGCCCTCTACGTGGCCCTGGCGATCGCAAGCATTGCCCTTTACGCCCATGACTACCATGCACCTCCCCAAAGTCCCCCCATGACCGCCGTGCTGCGCGATCCAGTGGGGGGAGCGAGGTTCCTTCTCGCCTGGGTGGGCGGCCCGCTCGCCTCCCAAGGCTCACGCCACTCCGATGAGGGGGCCATCCTCCTGGGGATCCTCCTCCTCGTGCCCTCGATCGCCGGGTTCGCACGGACGTGCGCGCAGGGAACACCCATCGCCCTCTCCTGTCCATGGCTCGTGCTCTGCGCGTACTCCCTCCTCACGGGAGTCGCGACCACGCTCGGTCGGGCAGGTGACGGCATCGCCGTCGCGCGGGTGAGCCGCTACCCGAGCTTCTCGATCTACCTCCCCCTGGCGGGAGCAGTGCTGCTCGCGCGTTCGGCCTCGAAGCCGTGGCACCGCATCTCGCTCGCGGGGTGGCTGTCGGCCGTGATGGTCTTCCACGAACAGGCGCTCGTGGATCACGTCGCGCAGATGCGATCATTCGGGGCGCAACTCCGCAACGCCAGGTGCGCTCTGCGGCTCTCCTCGACCTTCCTGGACGAGGGGTCGTTGGCGCCCCTCCATCCCGACCTCACCTTCCTGCTGGATCGTTTCCACGCCCTCGCCCGCATGCGAATGCTCGCCTTCTCCCCGGTGGACCCCGCGGTTCTCGACTGGGCGCACGCGAGGCACGACGCACAGCCTTGCGGCTGGTTGGACTCGTGTGTCTTCGTCCGGCCTGACGCGATCGAATGCACAGGCTGGGCCTTCCTTTTCGCGACTCGTCAACCCGCGACGAACGTCGTACTGACCTGGGAGGGGGAGGAGGGCCCGGTGCATCCATTCGCCCTTGGATTCCCCACCGGCCCTCGGCCGGACCTCGCGAGGGAGCTCGGACGGGGGAAGAGTCGTCGGTGCGGGTTTCGGGTCCGCACGAGACTCCCGCAAGGGCTCCCGGGACGAATCACCCTCAGGGCGTGGACCATCGACCCCGACCACGGCGTTGCCTACCCCCTTCGAGGACCACGCGTCCTCCGGGTTGGGAGGGGCTCCAAGGACGACAGCCAGGCGCGTCTCGGGGGTGGGGGAGGGGCCCAGGAGAGCGCCTTGCGGGAGACGGACCCGCCTCGTACCCTCACACCATTCCAGGCCCTACGCCTCCATGGGAACCACTCACAGGTGGTGTGAATGGCCGCGCACGACCACGAAACCTTCGCACGCCTCACGTCGCGGAAAGAATCCCAGGTTGGGCGACTGCGCCTCGCGACGCTCATCAGCGGGGTCTACTTGTGCCTCGAGGTGGTTGGCGGGATCCTCTCCAACAGCCTCGCCCTCCTCGCCGATGCCGGGCACATGCTGGTGGATGTGGCTGCCCTCAGTGTCGCCTACCTCGCCGCACGCCTCGCGAGCCTGCCGCCGAGCCCGCGCCGCACGTGGGGCCTCCTACGGGCGGAAGTGATCGGCGCGTTCGTCAATGGGGCGGCCTTGGTGATCATGGTCGGCTTCATCGTGATGCGCGCGGTCCAACGGCTCTCGGATCCACCCCACATCCGTGGCCCGCTCATGGTCGCCGTCGCCTTGGGTGGGTTGGCCGCCAACGTGGCGAGCGCGGCTGTGCTGTTTCGTGCGAGGAATGAGAGCATCAACCTCCGCGGTGCCTTCGCCCACGTCGTGGCCGACGCGCTCGGCTCAATTGGGGCGATGCTCGCGGGGGTGGTGATCTCGGCCACCGGATGGGTCGCCGCCGATGCCTTGGCGAGTATGGGGATAGGTGGGTTGGTCCTGTACAGCGGGCTGGGGATCGTGAGGGAGAGTCTCGACATCCTGATGCAGGCCACGCCACGTGGCATCGACTTCGAGGAGGTGAGAGAGGCGCTCGCCGGGCTCGAACACGTGGCAGAGGTGTACGACCTCCACATCTGGACCGTCACCTCTGGGTTCCCCGCCCTCAGCGCACACCTCAGCCTCAAGCCCTCCTGCAGCGACACGACCCACTGGCAGCAGTGTCTCAAGGACGCGCAGGACCTCCTGAGGGAGCGTTTCGGGATAGTACACTCCACCCTGCAGGTCGAGCCGGTGACCTACGCGCGGGATGCCAGGCCCTTGTAGGGCCCATGGGAGCGTGGAAGGGGAACTCGCCGATGCTCAGGAGTCTCGCTGCTCCGTCTCGGAGGAACGTTCGCGCCTCTCGGCGCGCTTCCATCTCCGGCGCCTCCGCCGCGGCGGCCGCGTGGACTCCTCGGTGCTTATGACGCGGAGGAACGCTTCGACCACCTCCGGATCGAACTGGGTGCCCGCGTTCCCGCGCAGCTCGGCGATGGCCCTCTCTCGGGGGAGGGCCTTCCGGTAGGGACGGTCAGAGGTCATGGCGTCGAACGCGTCCGCCACGGCGATGATGCGTGCCCCCAGCGGGATGTCGGCTCCCTTGAGCCCGAACTCTCCGGCGTAAGGCCCCGTGGTCTTGCCGTCGTATCGCTCCTCATGGTAGCGGATCAACGGAGATGCCTCGGCGAGAAGGCCGATACGCTCGAGGATGGCTGGACCGATCCGGACGTGACGCTCCATCACCTTGCGCTCTTCCGGCGTGAGGGGTCCAGGCTTCGTGAGGATCGATTCCGGCACACCGATCTTGCCCACGTCGTGGAGCAGGGCCGCGTACCGGATCACCTCCAGGTTCTGGCCGGAGAGTCCCATGGCGATGGCGGTCCGCTCAACGTACTCGGCGACGCGCTCCACGTGACCCTCGGTGTAGGGGTCCTTCGCCTCGATCGCCGCGGCCAAGGCGGCCACGACCGCATCAAAGCTCGATCGGAGGCTCTGGAATCGAGCGTGAAGCCGCCGCACGAGTTCGGCGTTACGACTCGAGACGACCCCACCGAAGAGCACGAAGGCGAGGTAGGCGAGGAGGTTGCCGTAGAGGGCGAGCACCTCGTCCGGTCGCTCCCCGAGGCGGTAGCTCTCCGAGTGGACGGCGACGGAGGCGAGGTAGATCGCGGTCATGGCCCCGTACGCCCACGCACCCCCTGGGAGGCCCGCCTTGACCATCATCCACCCCAAGGGGAACAGGAAGAAGAGCATGGTCCAGTTTGCCGCGATGAGGCTGCGTGCCGCCACGAGGCCCCCCACGGCGGCGACGAGGGCGATGACGAGCACGACGATGAGGCTGTCGGGCCACGGGAAGGCTACCGAAAGCCGCCGAGAATCATGCTCCGCGACGAACAGCGTGTGCTTGCAGAGTCCAAGGATCGGGAACCCCACGACGGCGATCGCCACCGCGTCCGCCACCCACCAAGACCACAGGGCGTGCGCGGCGTCGGCGAAGGTGTCCCAGCGGCCCGCGAGGGTCTGCGCACTCACGCCCAATGCCGCGTTCAGGAGTGTGTTCGCGAGGATGGCCGAGAACACGAACCGTACGATCGACGCCACTTCCTTCCCAGGGGCGGCAGGGCGGAGCATCCTCGTGGGGATCAGGGCCTCGATCACGTTGCCCAGACCGTAGGTGGCCATGAGCCACAGGGGGTTGGACGTGTGCCATGGGGTGAGCACCGTGGCCCAGAAGATCCCCGCCGCGGTCTCCCAGGGCCAGAACTGGGCGGCGACGACGCCGAGGGCAGAGGCCGGGTAGATGAGGGAAACGCCCAGAGAGCCGCTGAACAGGGCGCCGGCCTTGTTGAGCACCCCATACCCGACGCCGATGGCCAGGGCCCTCAAGAGCCACGGAATCGACCGGGGCGAGAGGGCTTTGCGCACCAAACCGACACACCGTGAAGCCAGCCGCATGCGCTCCCCGCTCGCTCCCGCGCCTAGGCCACCGTGACCTCACCGTTGAACTGGTACTGGTAGAGCTTCCAGTAGAGCCCCCTGCGCTCGAGGAGCTCCTCGTGCGTCCCTCGCTCCACGATCATGCCCTCGTCCATAACGATGATCTGATGGGCCCCTTGGACCGAAGACATGCGGTGGGCGATCACGAGGCAAGTGCGGTGGGCCATGAGGCGTGACATCGCCTCCTGAACGAGGCGTTCCGACTCGGAGTCCAGCGAGCTCGTCGCCTCGTCGAACACGAGGATCTTGGGGCTGCGCAGGAGGGCGCGCGCGATCGCGATGCGCTGACGCTGCCCCCCGGAAAGCTGTATCCCCCGCTCGCCGACCGTGGTGGCGTAGCCCTGGGGAAGGGAGACGATGAAGTCGTGGATGTTCGCCGTGCGAGCCGCCTCCTCGATCTGGGCCCTGGTGGCTTGAGGACACCCGTAGGCAATGTTGGCCTCGATCGTATCGTGGAACAGCACCGTCTCCTGGCTCACCACCCCAGTGAGGGCGCGCAGCGACGCGATCGAGATGTCGCGCAGGTCCACCCCGTCGAGGAGGATCGACCCGGAGGTGGGATCGTAGAACCGGACCAAGAGGTCCGCGACCGTACTCTTTCCCGCCCCGGAGGGCCCCACGACCGCGGTGATCTCGCCGGCGGGGATGGTGAACGACACCCCCCGGAGCGCGGCACCCCTGTCCCCCGCGTAGTGGAAGTGGACGTCCTCGAAGCGGATCCCTTCGCGCACATCGGTGACGACGCGTGCCCCTGGTCGATCCGTGACCTCGGGCCGTTCCCGGAGGATCTGGGCGACCCGCTCGGCGCCGGCGAGACCCTCCTGCACCTCATTGTGGACCTTCGAGATCGCCTTGACAGGCGACATGGTGGAGAGCAGGGCAGCGAGGAACACCAAGAAGCGATCGGCAGACAGGGCCCCATCCGCGAGTACGAGTTTGCCCCCGAACAGGAGCACGGTCATCGCGCCCAAGGCGCCCAGGAACTCGGCGAGGGGCCCGGAGAGCTGGGATAGCCTCACCATCCTCAGCATGGCCCGGTAGTAGGCATCGGAGAGCGAGGCGAATCGAGTGACTTCATCGCTGGCGGTGTGCGAGGCCTTCACCAAACGGATCCCCGCGATCCGCTCCTGGGCGGTACTGTTGATGTCTGCCATGCGCTCCTGCGCGCGCGTACTCTGGCGCCGAAGTCGCCTGCCGATCCGGGCCACCACGAACATGATGGGGGGGAAGATGGCGAGCGAGAACAGGGCCAACTGCCAACTCGCCCAGAACACGATCACCAGGTACACGATGAGCTCGAACACCTGCTGCAGGAGGTCGCGCATGACCCCCCTCACCATCGTCCTCACGAGTCCCACGTCGTTCGTCAGACGGGACACCAAGTCCCCCGTACGCCGGGAGTGGAAGAACGAGAGCGAGAGCTCGTGGATGTGCCCATACAAGGCGGTGCGCATGTCCCGGACCAACCCTTGCTCCACCGTGGCGAAGAGGTAGGCTTGCGCATACCAAAACAACGCCTTGACGAGGAACAACAGCAGCGCCGCCGCACAGACCCTCTGCAGCGTCGCGTAGGGGGTTGGACCACCGAGCAGGCCGAGGACCCGTGTCTTCGCCTCCTGGATCCACTTCTGGGCACCACTCACGAGAGGCAGGGGAGCCTCCGAAGGGAGTGCGCTGGCCTCCTGGGTGAGGGTCTCGGGGTGGAAGAGCGCCCGGGCGAACGGAGAGATCATCCCCAGCGTTGCCCCGCTCAAGAGCGAGAAGAACACCATGCAGACCACCGAGACGGCGAGCCGTCCCACGTAGGGGCGGAGGAACCTCAGGACGAGGCGGCCTGGCCCGAGGTGCATGGGAAACCTACCTCGGTCGATCCAAGGGGAGCTCGAGCTGGTACCCCACCCTCCTGGCCACTTCCTCGACGAGGGTGCGCATCTCCTCGTCCTTGAGGAGGTCCACCCGGTCGGTATCCACCAGGAGGAACTGAGTGATGCCGCTGGCACGTCCAAACCATGACGCGTAGGCATCGTTGAGCTGCTCGAGGTAGTCACGAGAGATGGACCGCTCGCACTCGCGCCCTCGCTGTGCGATCCGGTGTAGCAGCGTGTCGACCGAGGCCCACAGCCCGATGATGAGATCCGGTGCTCGCAGGTAGTGGGTCATCACGCGGTACAGGGCGACGTAGTTCTCATAGTCGCGGTCGTCCATCTCGCCACGCAGGTGGAGGATCCGCGCGAAGATCTCGGCATCCTCGTAGATGCTCCGGTCCTGCACGCACGGGACTCCCTTTTCGACGAGCTGCTTGTGCATCATGAAGCGTTTCGAGAGGAAGTAGACTTGGAGGTGAAAACTCCACCTCTTCATGTCTGCGTAGAAGTCGTCGAGATACGGATTCACCTCGACCGGCTCGTAGTACGGCACCCATCCGAGGAGACGGGCGATCTCCCCCGTGAGCCTCGTCTTGCCCACCCCGATGTTCCCTGCGATCGCAACGAAGTGATCCTGAGGCGTAGGACTACCCTCCTTCATGGGGAAGCCGAGGCTTCCGCGTAGCCCCGACGCTGCTCGTACATGCGTCGGTAGTACTCCCTGAACTCGCCGCTCTTGAGAGGCTCCCACCACTCGCGATGCGTCCGATACCAGTCCACCGTGTGCCTCAGCTGGGCCTTGAAATCAGGACCAGGCCTCCACCCAAGGCGCGCGATCTTGTGCCAGTTCAAGCTGTACCGGCGGTCATGACCTGGCCGATCCTCCACATACCGGATCATGTCCGTTGACGCGCCGACGGCCTCGAGGATCATATGGGTGATGTCGATGTTGGGCAGCTCGTTCCCCGCGCCGATGTTGTAGATCTCCCCCGAAACCCCTCGTTCTAACACGAGGAGAATAGCACGACAGTTATCTTCTACGTACAACCAGTCTCGGACATTCAAACCGTCTCCATAGAGGGGAACCGGCTTCCCCTCGAGGAGATTCGTGACGAAGAGCGGGAGTACCTTCTCAGGGTACTGATAGGGCCCGAAGTTGTTCGAGCTCCGGGTGATTGTGACGTCAAGACCAAAGCTCTTGTGGTAGCTCAGGGCGAGGAGATCTGCGCCCGCCTTGCTCGCGGCGTACGGATTGCCGGGGTTCAGTGGGCTATCTTCGGAGGCGCTGCCGCTTGGGATGCTCCCGTACACCTCGTCGGTGGAGATCTGCACGTACCGGACCTCGGGATGGTGCCTCACGACCTCGAGCATGGTGTTCGTGCCGAGGATGTCGGTGCGGACAAAGTCGTCCGCACCCGCGAGCGATCGGTCGACGTGGGTCTCCGCGGCGAAGTTCACGACCGCGTCGCAGGTCGGTATGAGCTCACGGACGAGCGCGGCGTCGCAGATGTCACCCTTGACGAACGAGAACCTCGGGTTGCCCCGAAGGTCTTCGATGTTGGCCGGGTTGCCCGCGTACGTGAGTTTGTCGAGGACCACCACGTCCCACTCGGGGCGCTCATTCGTGAGCAAACGCGCGAAGTTGGAGCCAATGAACCCTGCCCCACCGGTCACGAGCACACGCATGACGTTCCTTCCGTTCAGTTCTCGGCCGCCTGCGCGGCGCCACCTGCCTCCATCGTTTTGACGAGGAGCTTCCACTTGCCCTCGCACACCACCTCGGATCTCTGGTTGCGCAGGGTCGTGCGCAACACCACGAGGCCCTGGTTCGTGCCGGGGGCACGCTTCTTCGCCGCGCAGGTGAGCGTGAGCTGCACGGTGTCACCCGCGCGCACCACACCCACGAACCGGACCTCAACCTCCATGAGCGCGATCACCGTCCCATCGAAGATCCCCGTGAGGGCCGCCAACCCCGACATGATCGAGGCGTTGAGCATCCCGTGGGCGATGCGTCCCCCATGGACGGTGGTGCGGGCGAACTCCTCGTCCACATGAAGGGGGTTGAAGTCGCCCGAGAGGCCGGCGAAGCTCACGATGTCCGCTTCGGTCACGGTCCGGCGAGGGGTGACCAGGGTCCAGTCCCCGGCGAACTCCTCAAAGAATAGTCCTCGATGCGTCCTGTCCACTGTGCACCTCCTGTCGACTTCAGTCATTGTCCGGTACTCTCTGGAGGTAGGCGATCGTAACCCCCGGGCCTCCCTCCTGGGGTGAACCAGGCTCGAAGCGCGCCACGGCAGGATGCGAGCGGAGGGCCTCGCGGACGACCCGCATCAGCACGCCGGTCCCAAGGCCATGGATGATCCGCACCCACGGGAGGTCGGCAGCGGAGGCATCGTCTACGTGGCGCACGACCCTCTGGAGCGCTTCTTCGGCGCGCAGCCCGATGACCCGGATGGTGGGATCGACCTCCGGGAGATGGGGGGAGGCCAAAGGCGCAGTGGGGGCCGCGCACCCCGCGGGCGATAGGGATGAGAGGGGCACCGTCACCCTCCTGCCGCCCACGCTCACCCTCGCGACTCCTCGCTTGGGATCCACGTGCTCGACCACGCCTCGCCCGCAGCCGGGAACGCCCACCACATCGCCTGTCGAGAAGGAAGAGGAGGGGAGTGCCACCTGGGGCGTGGAGGTGGGGGAGGAGAGCCAGCGCAACTCCCGGTGGAGCTCGACGTGGCGTCGCTGCGCTGCGGCGACGCCCTCGGCCAGGCGCGCCTCCTTGAGTTTCCGGCGGGACCACTCGAGCACGGCCTGGGCCTCGCGCTCGAACTCCTCCCGCGCCTTCGCGAGGGCAGCCATCTGGGCCTTCGCCTCGTCGGCCGCCGCCACGCGCTCACGCTCGAGGGCCTCGCGCTCCCGAATGACGGCCTGGCGTTCCTCGTGGAGCCTGTGTCGTTCTTCCTCGGCGAGTCCGAGGAGCCTCTGAAGCTCGACCCGCTCCGGGCCGAGGAAGCACCGGGCACGTTCCATGATCTCGTCCGGGAGCCCGAGGCGATGGGCGACCGGGAAGGCCTGGGACGCACCGGAGGCCCCCATGGACAGTACGAACGTGGGTCTCAGGGTCCGCGGATCGAACTCCATCCGCGCGTTCGCCATTCCTTCAGTCGACGCCGCCAGCTCCTTCAAACGGGCGAAGTGACTGGTGGCCACGACCCGTACCAAGGGCCCGCCCTTGGCGTGAAGCCACTCCAAGATCGCGCATCCGAGGGCCTCTCCTTCGGCCGGATCCGTCCCTGCCCCCAACTCGTCGAGGAGCACGAGGCATGGCCTGCGCGAAGCATAGGGGAGTTCGCACACCACGCGGACGATGTGGGACATGTGGCCACTAAACGTGCTCAGAGACTGCTCGATGCTCTGCTCATCGCCGATGTCCGCGTACACCGTGCACAAGCATGGGACGCGGGTGCCTTCCCTGCCGAGGATCGGGATCCCACACGCGGTCATGAGCACGGCGAGGCCGATGGTCTTGAGGGCGACCGTCTTCCCCCCGGTGTTGGGGCCGGTGATGAGCACGGTGCGCGTGGAAGCGTCGAGGCGCAAGGACAGCGGAACGCTGTCGGGTGGAAGCAGGGGGTGACGGACCTCCCGCAGGTCGATGGTGCCGTCCTCGCAGAGCTCGGGGCAGATCCCCCCGCGTGTGTGGCCGAAGGAGGCCGCCGCGAGGACGACCTCCACGCGGCCTACGACCGTACGAAGCCGCGTCAGGGTGGGAGAGAGGGCGGCGATGCGTTGGCTGAGGGAGCGACGGATGCGTCGCTCCTCCCTGTCCTGCTCCTTGAGGAGCCGCTCCTTCTGTCGACCCAAGCGGGCAGCCTCCACAGGCTCCACGAACACGGTCGCTCCGCTGGCGGAAACGTCTCGCACGACGCCAGGCACCCTGTCCCTCGCCTCGGCACGCACGGGGAGTACGGGCCTTCCACCCCGATAGTGCACCGCCATCTCCTGGAGCACGTCTCCCGCCCCATGGTGCCGGAGGGCCCCGTGCGCCGCCTCCCTGATGCGCGCGTCGATCCCGCGCAACGCAGCCCGTATGGCCCGCATCCGCCCCGAGGCATCGTCTCGGACCGCACCGGAGGGATCGATGCTGGCCAAGATGGCCGCCTCGGTCGCCTCGATCCGGTCCCAGTCCTCGGCCCCCACCGGATTCACGAGCGAGGCCAGGCGCGGGCACGATCTCGCGTGGTCGCGGAGGAAGGTGCCCACTCGGACGCACTCGGAGATGAACCCTCCAACCGACGCGAGTTCTTCTCCGGAGAGCACCCCTCCGGCAGAGGCTCGGCGAAGGGTGGGGAGGGGGTCTTCCACGGGACCCAGGGGCAGTCGTTCACCCGTGGCGAGGAGGTTCATCGCCTCCCTCGTGCGGGCGATCCGTTCGCGTACGACCCGTGCGGATCGAGAGGGCCCCACGCGGGCGAGCCGGGCAAGCCCAAGGGGGGAGGGGATCCAGGGTTCGAGCAGCTTCATCACGGCCGGCAGTTCCACGACCCTCCAGGCGTGGCGGATCACGGGTCCACCTCGCGGAGGAGGTCCTGCAGCTCGACATCCCACGGCCTCTTCGCAGCGGCCTGCCGCAGGAGCGTCGTTCCTCTCTCACGCTCGCCGAGTGCGAGGAGCACCACGCCCAAGTGTTTCATGATCTCAGGCTCGTCTGGATCGATCGCGTGGGCGCGCTCCAAGGGGATGCGGGCGTCGTGGATCCTGGCCTGCTGGAAGTAGGCCCACCCCAGGCTGTCGAGGTAGTAGGGGTTGTCCGGATCGAGCCGAAGGGCACACTGGATGAGGCTCTCCGCGCGAGCCACCTGCAGGGTGCGCTCTGCGAGCATGTAGCCGAGGTAGTTGTAGGCCGGTGCGTGGCGGGGATTCCGGCGCAGGAGGGCCTCGAAAACCTCGGCACTCCGTCGCACGCAGGCGAGGCGTTCCCACGCCGCGCCGGTCTGGAACGCGATATCCTCGCTGGCCAACGGGTTGGGGCACAGGGCCAGCGCCCGCTCCGGATAGCCTGCGCTCGTGAAGGCGGCCATGAGCGAGGCGACCGACACCGAGTCCCCAGGCACGAAGGTCGCGCTGAGGAGGCGCAACGCCTCGGTGGGGCGGTCCGTCTCGTGGTACAGGGAGACAAGCCGCCGCCGGAGGTGGAGTGCGTCCCTCACCCTGGCCATCCCTTGGCGCAGGAGGGATTCAGCCCTTCCCACCTGGCCGAGTCGTAGGCACACCAGGCTGAGGAGGTCGAGCGCCTCGGCGTCGCTCGGCGCGTCTCTGAGCCTCCTTTCGAGGATGCGCTGGGCCTCGACCAGGGCCCCACCGAGCACGAGGGCCAAAGCCTCGCGGTAGACCCACCGGTCGGGCCCGTAGCGCGCGAGCGCAGACGCGGCGACCTCAGCCGCATCGAAGGATCTGCCGATCCGGAGGAGGGCTTCGAAGCTCCTCGCCATCACCCCTTCGTCACCGCGGGAGGCGGCCGTCCTGTACACTGCCGCGGCCTCCTCTGCTCGGTCCATGGCGGCAAGCGCCGCTGCGCACAGGAGCCGTCCTTCTAAGTCGAGGTCGATGGATGCCGAGTCGCACAGGGACATGACGACGTCGGGTCTCCCCAGGGAAAGGAGCATCGTGGCGCGGTCGATGGCGAGGCGAGGGTCCTGAGGCCACGGCGGGTCCATCGCGACCAGGAGGGCCTGCGCGCTGTCGGCAAGGCCGTGTTCGAGGAGGATCCTCGCGGCGGCCACGGAGGCGGCCGGGTCGCCAGGTCGTGCCTCCAGGATACGCAGGTGTATCTTCAGCGCGTCACGCGGTCGTCCGGCGAGCCCGTGCACCGCCGCGGCCTGTCTGAGCCAGGCCACCTCGGCCCCAGGGTGGGTGGCCGCGCGCGCGAGCGCGGCGGCAGCCCTGTGCACGTCGCCCATGCGGAGCGCGAGGGTCCCGGCCCTGTGCCAGAGGTAAGGGTCGTCGGTGGCCTGGGCCGCAGCCTCGAACTCGGCGAATGCCTCGCCGAATCGACGGTCTCGCTCGGCCATGGCACCGATGACCACGCGGGAGTAAGGGTCCTCCGGCGCGATCGCGCCGGGACGCGACGTGGCGCAGGCGAGTGCAAGCGCCACGAAGAGCGGAGGAGGCAGCGGGATGGATCGCAGGGAACGAAGCGTCACCTCACACTACTCCGACCCTCGAGTCGCGCGGGACTACCACCGCGATCGGTATGGAGGACCCATCGGGGAGTACTTCTTCCAGGAGGAGACGAGGCGTCTGCTGGCCCTCGTCCAGATGGTGGGGCATGGGGTTTTGGTCGTTGACGTGGGGGCAGGGACCGGGAAACTCTCCTCCTCCAAGGAGGGCTTCGTGGCGGTGGACCGAAGCCTCGCCATGCTCCGCGAGCTTCGTCTGCGCGCCCCGCGCGTCCCCCTCGTGGTGGCGGACGCCCAGGCGCTCCCGTTCCGCACGAGGTCCGTGGCGCTCACCACCGCCTCCCGGGTGCTCATGCACGTGCCCGAGTGGAGGTCCATGGTGAGGGAGGCCTGCCGTGTCTCGCGGGATGGGGTGGTCATCGACTTTCCCGTGCGAGCATCGCTCGCGGGTCTGGAACCGAGGCTCTGGTGGCTCGTGCGTCGAGACCCCCACCCGCCCCACCGCGTGTTCTCCCTTGGGGAGGTCCGCCGTGCCTTCGAAGACAACGGGTTCCGGCTCCTGGCCTGCACCCGCGGCTTCGTCCTCCCGTACCGGCTCCACCGGCTCCTCGGGATCCCATGGCTCTCGAGGGCATGCGAAGGGATCCTGCGAGCCGTGGGCCTCGCTCACCTGTTCGGGTCACCCGCGTTCGCCGCGTTCGTCCCCGCGTCCCCGGACGGTTCCGCCGACTCCTGACTGGGGCGCAGCACCTCGAGCATGGCCTGCGCGTCGTCGACCCAGTCGCTCCTGGGGTAGCGGCGAATCAGCTCTTCGTACGCCTCGATCGCCCCTGCCGTGTCCCGTAGCTCCTCCATGAGCACGAAGGCGATCATGAACTGGCTGTCGTCGGCCCTTTCCGCCGTAGGGAACCTGTGGACGATCCCTCGGTAGATCTCGAGGCGCTTCGCGGGGACCGGCTCCGAGCCAGCCAGGGCGAACAGTTCCTCGTCGTTCATGGCCGCCCGACTCGCCGCTCCAGTGCCGCCTCCCTCTGGGGCACCCTTGAGGGCAGCCCTCCTGCTTGGGGAGCGCACCACGATCCGATACCGCCTGCGTAACTCCTGGAACGACCGCTCCTTCGCCTCCTCCTTCGCCTTCACGAGGAGCTGGGTGCGGATCCTCTCGCGTACCTCCTCCAACGGCTGGAAGCCCGTATAGTCGCGACCTTCCACACGGAACACGGTGTACCCCTTGGCCGTGTGCACGATGGGACCGAGTTCCCCTTGCGGGACATCCCACATGGCTTCCTGCACCTCAGGGGCGATGTCCGCCCGACTCACCCCGCGGCGGAGCCAGTCCGTGAGCCCACCCCGTGAGGCGGTGCGAGGGTCGATGCTGACCGCACGGGCCAGAGAGTCCATGTCTGCCCCGGACGCGATACGCTCCCTCAGGCGTTCCGCCTCGGCCCTCGTCGGCACAACGAGGAGACGGATCTGGGCCCTGTCTTCGGAACGGAAGGTCTCACGCTGTTCTTCGTAGAACCGAGCGACCGCGGAGTCGGGAACGAGCATGCGCTCCCGGACCTGGCGGGCGACGGACTCGAGGGGGAGGTAGGGCATCCGCTTCGCCGGGTGGGCCTTGAGGACGTGGAAGCCCAAGTCACTCTGGACCACGGTGCTCACGTGGCCGGGCGCCAAGGCGAACAACGTCTCGACGAGGGCCGGCCTCGCCTTGAGGAGGGCAGGCGCTTCTTCCTTCGAGAATACGCCAATACGCCCGCCCTGCTCTCGGGTGAGATCGTCGATCGAGAACCGCATCGCCACGTCCCGGAACGGCTCGCCAGAGAGGATCGCCTGACGCGCGCGTTCGGCGTCCTGCGCCGTGCGCGTGAGGATGTGCCAGCACTTGCGCTGTGGGGGTGCCCTGAACTCGTCGAGGTGCGCCTCGTAGTACGCGCGAACCTGGGCATCATCGATTCCCATCTTCTCGTCGATCTCTCGCCTGAGGTACTCTCGCTGGATGAGTTGCTTCACCGCCAGGTCGATGGCTCGCCGGGTCTTTGGGTCTCGATCGAGACCCTTCCTCAGCGCGTCCACGTACATCAGTTCTCCCTTGATGTAGTGGTCGAGCAGCTGCTCGTCGGAGTACTCTTGGCGGGCGAAAGGCGGAACCTGGGCGAGGTAGGCGTCGAAGTCGGCCTTGGTGATCCGTATCCCGTCGCCCTCGACGAGGACCTCGTCGACTCGCTCCGAGCGCGACACACAAGAACTCCCGAGGAGGGAGGCCAAGGCGAAGAGCACTAACCTGCGAGAGAGCCGCATCTTCATACCCCTTGCGTGAGAGACCTATCCTCGGGCTCGCACTACTCGCGAGCCCGCACGACCTCGTCGTAGATCGCGACGATCCTCATCCCGACGGAACGCCAGCTAAACTCCCGCGCCCGCTCGCGAGCCGCAAGTCCCACCTCGCGCATCCTCGTCCGGTTCGACGCCACCTCTCCCACGGCCCGCGCGAGGGCCGCCTCCTCTCCTCGCGGCACGTACGTCCCCACCTCGCCGAGGATCGCCCGATTCGTGGGTGTGTCGTAGGCAACGACGGGGAGTGCGGCTGCCATGAAGTTGTAGATCTTCGAGTTGGCCTCCGTGCGCGAGTCCTTCGGCGTGACCGCCAGGTCCGCCGCCAAGAGGTAGGCGGGGAGTTCTTCGTAGGGGATGCGCCCCACGAAGTGGAATCGATCACCAAAGCCGGCCTCCGCCGCCATACGCTCGTAGTGGGCTTCGTTCGGGAAGCCGATGACCAAGAAGTGAAGATCCGGACACACGGCGAAGGCCTCTGGCGCGGCTCGGATGAGGGCGTCGATGCCCTGATAGGGGTAGAGGAGGCCGAGGTAGACGCACAGGGGGCTCGCCTCGTCGATCCCGAGTGCGCGTCGGACCCGCTCCCTCCCCTCGCACGTTTCGTAGGCCTCCACGTCGATCCCTTCCGGCACCACGTGGACCTTCTTCGTCGCGAAATCCTGATTCTCCCTCAAGTAGGCCGCAGCACCGACCGAGGACGCGAGGATCACATCGGCCATCTGGGTGGTGAGGCGTTCGAGGAGACGATTGAGTCGGAAAAAGAGGCCCCGATCCGCGATAAACTCGTGCGCGAGCATCTCACCTACGAGGCTCCCCTGCAAGTCGAAGACGAGCGGCACATCGAGGGTCCGGCTCACGAAGTATCCGATGAATACCCCTTCGTGCAGGTGTGCGTGGACGATGTCGGGCTTGTCTCGGAGGCCCGACAACAGTGCCCTGATGGTGAGCAAGATGTCGATATAGTACTTATGCCACGAGGGACCCGCGTCGAGCTTCGAATACCAGGGGATGGGAGGGATACGGTGGACCTCGATCCCTGGCGGTGTGCGGCCGAGGTGGTAAGTACAGATCGTGACGCGATGGCCAAGTGACTGGAGGGCGTACGCCTCCTCCAAGATCCTCACGTGGCAGCCGCGGTCTGCGAAGAACGGGGTGGGCGCGATCCCCAGAATCCTATACAAGAGCCTCGGAGTGGTCGAGGGTCGCTAATGCCACTTCGTCGAGCGGGGATCGAGGAGCGCGGTTGGAGGCGAAGAGAACGAGAGGTGAAGGGAGAAGTGCTTCGACGGGGCCCAGTCGAGCCGAAGCTCCGAGAGCGAGATGCCCTCATCAGACCGGCCCTGGCCGAGGAAAGAGAACTCTTTCGACAGGGTCGCGCGCAGCGCAAGACGGGGTCCGAACGAATACCCGACCGTCGTGAGGAACGCCCCATGCCCCTCGCGGTTCCCGCTCCCGCTCGCATACCCGACCACGATGGTCTGCTGCATGGAGAGTCGCGAAGGATCCAACAGCCCGAGGCGGGAGAAAGGACCTTGGCTCTCATGGGAGATCCCCACGTACCCATGGGCGGTGGCAGCGGCGAGGACCATGGCACCGATCACGACCGAACGCATCATCTTCGTCCTCCTTGTGATCCCGCGAACGCCTGAGAACGTACGGCATGGAGCCGGGACTTGTCAATCTCCTCGCGCCAAGAGGCGCTGGTAGACTCGCAACCACGCGCTGCGGTGTCGATAGTATGGCCGGGCCACCCTCTGCGCGCCGAGCGACGCCTTGAACGCCTCGAGCGAGGGGTTGCCCCTGCTGCCTCCGAGGTCGACCACCCGCACCCCTTGGGCAGCCAAAGAGTGCAACACTTCGACGTAGAGCAGGTTCCCCGCCTTCAGGGGCCGAGCCTCTGGATCGGACGTCGACAGCACGGCGGTGGCGCGCTCGCCGGTCCATCCCACGAGGAGCGCCCCCAAGATCCTTCCGTCGAGGAACGCGCCCCACAGCCCGATGGATTCCGGCATCTCGGTGACGAGACGCTCGAGCCAGCGCCTCGGATACACGCGCGCGCCCCGTGCGCGCTGCTGTCGTTCGTGGAGGCTAAAGACCTGGGACACACCGTCGGAGGAGTCGACGCGAGTGAGCGTGACCCCGAGGCGTTCGGCGTGGCGTGCGGCGCTGCGACACGCGCGGGTTGGGTTGAACCTCCCCCCAGCCAGGTGGGCCTCGTGCGTGGTGAAGTCGACCTTCTCCCATCCTGGCAATGTGAGGCCGCCCTCGCCAGGGTACACGAGGACTTCGTGCGCGAGGCTTGAGAGGGCCTGCGCCAGATCATGGCACTCGCGGGGCTGTGGGACATGATCGAGGAGGGCGCCCCCCACAAAGCCTTGGGGGAGCGACTCGGCGCGGACGACGAGGGGGCCGCTCCGACGCCCGATGACCACGGGGACCACCCCTGGCGGCGATTCCCGGATCACGCAGACGAGGTCCCACCCAAGCTCCTCTCGGCACAGCGCCACGAAACGTGGGAGCAAGGTGAGGACCGGCACATGGCCCTTTCGCCGCAGGGACTCCCACACCTCCCACGGCTTTGGCGCGGTAGCCGGGAACAGTCGCCACTCAGACACGGGGTCTTACCCCAAGGAGGCGCCACACGGCGATACCTCCGCTGACGGCGCTCACCACCTCGGAAGCCACGGTGGCCCACGCGGCGCCGACGGGTCCGTACGCGGCGACGAGCAGCACGTCCAAGGCCAGCGTCACCGTGCCGGTGAGCACGAGGAGCGCGAGGTTCAAGCCCGGCCTTCCCATCGCGAGGATCACGGTGCCGGCCCACAGCACGACCGCGCGGAACACGAGGCCGACCCCTAAGATGCGGACGAAGGGGATGCTGCGCTCGTAGGCAGACCCGGCGATCGTCGTGACGAGCAGGGGGGCCACGACGACCGCGCTCGCCGCGGCGAGTACCCCCCCACCGACGAGGTATCGGAGGCTGCGCACGCACAGGCGCCTGAGGGCAGGCGGGGTCTCATGGACGCGGACGAGCCGTGGGAACAGCGTGTGCATGGCCGCAGCGGGCACCATCGCGAGGAAGGCATAGAGGAGGGAGGCGACCCGATACGCGCCGATGTCCGAGGTGGAGACCCTGAGCGTCCCCAGGACCAGGGTATCGGCGGTGTGGAGCATGGTGGAGCACGACGCACTCACGAGGCTAAGGGCCGCGAACCGCCAGAAGCCGGAAGGGAAGTGGAAGGAACGGGGGAGTGCGATGCGTGTGGACGCGGCGATGGCGGTGGCGGCGATCGCCGCCCCGAGGACCCTGCCCCACGCGGCCCCGCTGAGGCCACCCGCGAGGGTTCCTGCGACGACGAGGGCGAAGGCGCTTGCGGCGTTGAAGGTCTCCAATGAGGACTTCTTGGGGAATCGCGCCTGACCGTGCAGGAGCGACAGGGACGCCTGGGTCACGGTTTGGAGAGGCACGAGCACCACGGCGGAGCGCAGCCACGCCCGGACCCACGCCTCCTTGGACAGGGCCTGCCCGGTGATGGGCAGGGCCACGATGCCACCCACGAGCAAGGACCAGGCGACCCCGATGATGACCGCCCCGTCACGGAGCTCCTCTTGGTCTTTGGACGTCGGTGCGAGGGGCACGTACCGCGCGAGGGCGCTTGGGATGCCGCCCTGGCCGACGACGCCCGAGAGGGCGAGCGCCGAGGCGAGGAGCGCGAAGCGCCCCAGGTCATCGGGGGAGAGCAGCCGTGCGAGGAGGATACCCTGGGCCGCGACGAAGACCCTGGAGGCTCCTTGGGCCGTGAGCACGTGCACGAAGCCCGTGCGACTCAGGCGCGTGAATGCTCCCTTGATCCTCCCCGCGTGCGCCGCCACGAGAGCTGCCTGCGGGTTGCTCACACGGGTGGCTGGACGTCGAGCTCCTTGCGTGCGAGCGCAACGAGCTGGCGCTCGGTCATCTTCTCCGCAGGAAGGACCATGACCTTCGGCTTCGTGTGCCCTGGCAGCCCTTCGAGGACCCTCGCGAGCTCCTGGCGAGCCAGACCCGGCCCCAGGACGAGGATACGGTTCTGATCCTTCACCTTCGCGCTGATGGTCTCGTAGAACTTCGAGAGCTGATGCATTCTCCTCTCGTCGTCCGCCTTCCTCGTCGGGGAGCCGTGGAGGTAGGGGGTGCCGGATCGCACGCCCCCCGTGGACTTACGGGAGGCGGGTATCCCGGATTCGAGCTTCTCGACGTGAGCCGTACCCTCGGGCGAGAACGTGACGATCCAGGCCTTGCTGTGATCGAGCCAAACGGCACAGCGTCTGGGCATAGGCGCACCTCCTCCTTCCGCCTCGGTATCGGACGGCACCGACGCACACGGTTTCGAGGCCCTCCCCCTCTTGTTCCATGCGGCCCCCGTGACGGACCGCGGGGTGGACCGCACGGGGGTCCCGTGGTAACATCGCACCCGCTTATACACGTCGCCCTCTCGTGAAGGTCCCGGAATGATACTCCTCGTCCTCGTCCTCGCTGCGCACGAGCTCACGGTCAGCCCAGTCGGAGACGACGCCCGCTGTATGGCCTGCCACGAGCGGATCCGACTCGTGCGGGTGGACACGCTCCCTGAGCGGTACGAGGTCGCCCTCACTCCCGAGCGCTATGCGGCGGGTGCCCACGGGACCCTCTCGTGCACGGCCTGCCACGGCGAGGCATTCGCGACGATTCCCCACGCCTCCTCCCCTCGCCTCACCCTCAGCTGCGCCGCATGCCACGCGGAGGACCCCACCGGCTGCACCCGGACGTCCCTGCGGGTGTACGAGGCATCGATGCAGGAGGACGTGCACCTCCGTCGGCTGAGGTCCTCCTTCGGCTGTGCCTCCTGCCACGATCCCCATGGCGCCCCTCTCGGTCGCTGCGGTGCCATCCACGAGAGCAACGCCTCCTGCACCGTGTGCCACCGACCTCTCGCCGTGCTTCGCGCCCATCTCTGGCTCCCCTCGGTCGGCCTGCATCTGCGCCGCACCGGTTGCACCGCGTGCCACTTCCCGATTGGGGAGCGGGGATTCAACCACCAGGTGAGGCCCGCCGCCGAGGCCCTGAAGGACTGCCGTGTCTGCCATGACCGTGCACAAGCCCACCTGTTCGGGGACCGTGCGGCCGCGTGGGTACCCCGCCAGGTGCCGGGATGGCGGTCGGCACTGGGGTATGAGGTCGCGGCCCTCGTGGGACTGGCCGCGGTGCTCCTCCTCGCCCTCGCGGGACGTCTCAGCTGGGTCGAGTCTCCCCTCCAAGTCCGAGGCGGGCCAGGGGCGTTCCTGCGTGCGGGGGTGCTCGTCACCCTCCTCATCTCGGGCCTGCTGATCTACGTGGGGGCTGGCCGGATGCTCGAGCCTCTGTCCCACCTCCATGTGGTTGCAGGCGCCCTCCTGCTCCTCGCCTCCGCGGAGCGCACGCTCCTGCTCTCGCGCACGAACGTCCGGGACGTCCACTGGTTCCGGAAGCTCGGATGGGGGATGAGGGCACTGGCGATCGGATCGGGGATCCTCCTGCTCGTTCCCACCTTCACGCCGGTGCTCGACGAGGCACTGCCCCTCGTGCGGACCGTGCACCGTGCCGCCGCGGCTCTCATCGCCATGTGGGTCCTCGGCTGGCTCGTGCGGCCACACGCGAGGCGGAGGGCCCCACCCGGACGTCGCTAAAGAGACGGACCGGGGGCAACCCTCACCTCGAACGGGACGCCAACCTCCACCCCGCCAACCCAACCGTGCCCGAACAGGACGTCACCGTCCCGCGTCCCTGGGCGGACGCGGAGAGTGACGGTCGCGTGGGCCTCGGTGTGCCCCCAGCCACCGCACCATGGGCACATAAGGGAGAGCAACCCCAATCCCCGACAGGCTGGACACGGGACGTCCACCAGGATGCGGTACCTGAGCGTGCACCCTTCCCTCGCCTCGCGCGGCGTGAGCTCGAGCTCGAGCTCAGGCTCGAGAGTCCGTCGGGCCGTGTCCCGGGGGGAGGGGGCAGCGGAGGACTGTGCCCTCGTCCCGCGCGCGCGCCGCGCCTTGCGGCCGAGGGCATCGTAGGCTTCCTGTACGCGGATGAACTCCGCCTCCTTGCCCGAGCCCACCGCGTCGGGATGACACTCGCGTACCTTGCGCCGATACGCTCGTTTCACCTCCTCCGGGGTGGCGGAGGAGGTGATACCCAAGACTTCGTAAGGGTCCTTTCTCATCTCCCACACTCGCCAGAGGTCAGTTCCCGGTAGTCCTTACAAAATCTAGTCCGGACGACGCGTGCGGACAACCGTGCGCTCCCTGAGGCGAGCCGTTGCCCTCACGGGCCGATCATACGAGGCAGTCGACGAGCCGCATCATCTCCCCCTCGTCCGTCACGCGGAGGGCCTCTTCCACCAGCCCGCCGTAGGTGACGGCGATGGCAAGCTGCTTGGCGAAGCGTCGATAGAGCTGATCCTCGTAGGGGGGACACACCATCGCGAAGAAGAGGTGGACGGGCTCATCGTCGGGCGCGTCGAAGTCAAGGCCTGGCGTGCTCCGGGCGACGGCGAAGACGAGGCCGCGCGTGTGCATGGTGCGCACGTGGGGGAAGGCCACCCCACGGCCCAACGCCGTAGACCACTGCTTCTCCCTGTTGTGGAGGTCGAGGAAGAGCTTGTTGGCGTTTCGAATCTCGGGTGAGGTCACCAAGAGCTCGCACAGCTCCCGGATCACCTGTTCCTTCAGTGCCTTGAGCCATCGCTCTCGAGGGATCTCGGCCAGTTCCTCCTCCGAGGGCATGCGCGTGCGCATCTCGAGCCGGATCCTCGATTCGCTGAGGTAGCGCATGAGACCCATCGCAGCCTCCACCCATCTGGCACCATCGGAACAAGGACGGGAGACGACCGTCACCCTCCCGCGGAGGACGCAAGGTCACAATGTAGGGTGTCTGCCGCGAGGTGCAACCGAAGCCGCGGGTGCACCGAGGCATTCGTAGAGTGCCTCGATGTCGTTCAGCACCCGATGCCACGAGAGGTGGGAGAGAGCGAATTCCCGGGCGGCGTCGCCGAGCGTACGGGCCAGCTCTGGATCCCTCAGGACCCGGACGATGGCGGACGCGAAGGCCTCCGCGGTAGGTGGATCCACGATGAGGCCCGTCTGACCATCCACGATCCCGTTCGCGCACGCCGCGCTCACCACGACCGGTTTCCCCGCGGCCATGTAGTTCACCACCTTGATGGGGTACCCGCAGCTGGGGAGTCTCGGACAGACGGTGACCGTCGCCTCGTGGATCCACCGTTGGACCGCCTCGAACCCGCGCACGAGCACGAAATCCACCGCTCCTCCTACCCCCCTGGCCCTCGCCAAGGCCTCGAGGGAAGGATTCCGTTCATGACTCACGATGGTGAGGACCGCGTCGGGGACCTCTCGCACCACCAGAGGCATGGTGTCGATGAGGATCGTGAGGTTCTGGTAGTTGTCGAGGTTCTCCCCGTGTACGATGGACGCCCGGTGCGGGGTAGGGGGTCGCGTCGGCCACTCCTCTGGCCACACCCCGGGGGGCACCACGCTGATCTTCTCGGGCTGAACGCCCAGGCTCACGAGCCGGGTACGCAGCGCCTCGTTCAGCGCGATGACCGCGTCGGCCTTGTGCGGGAGGCGCCGGTCAACGAACGCCCCGGTCACCCGGGCCCACCACCGCGCCAGTCCCCACTCGAAGTATGTCGGCAACTCCTCCTGCAGGATGTTGTGGGTGTGGTACACGAGCGGGACCCCGAGCCGCGAGGCCACCAAGGACCCCACAAGCACGCCCTCGTAGTTGTGTCCGTGCACGATGTCCGGACGTTCCTCCCGGCCGACGCGGAGGGCGGTGCGAAACAGGAGCAGGTCGAGGTAGAGCTTGCTCACGCTGGGACCGGCGCGGAGGCGCGTGGCCCCGGCCACCGTCCTTCCCCGGTGCACCACGAACTCGAATCGAGCCTCGTACTCCCCATGGTGGTACGTCACCAGGTGCACCCGATGTCCTCGCCGCGAGAGGCCGGTGGCGAGCTGACGGATGAGCGTCTGCGAGCCTTGGCTCGTGGGGAACGGACACGGGGCGAGCATGAGGATGGACGAGCCGGGCCGGGTCGCCACGTCAGTCGAGGTACCCGAGGGCTCGCAGCCGCTTCAGTCGTGCCCACTCCCACCCGTCCGGGTGGTCGGGGAGGCGTTGCGAGTCGCAGGGGGCGCGCTCGCTCCAGGTGGGCTGGGGAAGGAACGGCGGCGGAGCCGACATGAACGAAGGGGCATCGACGCCAAGGCACGCGAGCATGGCGGCCGCGAGCTGCGAGGCGTGGATCGGCTCCGCGATGCGTCCCGGGATCACACCCTCGCCGTGGGCGACGAACAGGCCAAGCCGCCTGTGGGTTCCCCCGAGCCCGGATCCCTTCGCCCCCAAGACCGATGGGTCAAGACGCTCCTGGACCGGACCGTCACGACCGTTTGAGGAGGAGACGACGTACGAGTACCCTCCTGGTGTGGCGAGGTCGATGAGCAGGTCGGGGAGGAACTCCCCGGCCGGGCCAGGTGCCACCTCTTCGCGGAGGTACACCTTCCTCACCACCGGGTCGCCCGTCTCGGCGTCGCGCCACCCCTCGAGGGCGGCACGTACCTCGTCGCGCGTGCGGTCGTAATGGGCACGCGTCACGGTGCCACGGCCCTCCCTTCCCAAGAGGTTGATCCGGACCCCAGGGGCGTAGGGCAGCTCCTCTGAGTAGGCGAGGGTCGCGCCCCAGGAGATGCCCCCGAGCCTGCGCCGGGTCTCGATCCTGCCCACGAGCCCCTTCCCTCGTCTGAACATCCACTGCTGCACGCGCGGGGGCAATCCCGCGGCGGCCCGGAACGCGAGGTGCCCGACGGCGGCGTGGGAGCGGGAATCCCCGAAGCGCAGGAACCCATGGGAGGCGAGGAATCGGTTCAGGTAGAGGGCCTGCACCCCCGCCCCGCCGAACCCATGGTCGGACACGACGAGGAGCAATCCGTGGGGTCCCATCGCCGAGGCGATGTGGGCCATAGCGCCGTCGAGGCGCGTGTAGACGTCAGCGAGGGCGTTCGAGAACCGCCCGTCCATGGAAGGGACTCGCCGAGGACTCCCCTCGTCGGCGAACACCCAGAAGTGGTGCGACACGGTGTCGGACTCTCCGAAGACGAGCATGCAGAAGTCTGGCTGGAGGTCCCGGAGGATTGCTTCCGTCGCACGGACTTTGCCCTCGATGCTGCCTCGGAGCGCCTCCCAGGCGTGTGCGTGCCAGTGAGGACCCAGCCGGAGCTCGCCTACCGGTGTGAGGGGGAATCCCCCGAGCCTCGCGAGCTTTTCCCGCCACGATGGGGGGTGCACGAACGAGGACTCGATGCGGGTCGTCACCGGCGTGTCGAACCCCGACACCATGAGCGTGACGGCCCTATCCGGGGGGTAGGTGCCTGGCACGCCCAGCGCCACCCCCACTCGCCCTGCCCAATGCGCGTACTCCCACACGGCCGGGACCCGTCGTGCGCGCGCGTCGATGAACCTGAGGGAGTAGGTCGGGGGGTCCAAGATAGTGAAATCGACCATGCCGTGGAGGTCCGGATCGACGCCCGTGACGATGCTCGTCCACGAAGGGAACGTGGAGCCTGGCCACGGACTCACGAGGTCCCCCCAGGCGCTCTTGGCGAGGAGTTCCTTGAGGAAGGGGAGGCGGCCGCTCGCGAGCAGCGGCTCGAGCACAGGCCATCCGGCACCGTCAAGACCGATCACCAACACGCGACCGTTGCGCATGTGACGCCCGTTTGCCTTGTCGCTGGAGTGCGTCAGCCGACGAGCCGACCGACGTGCTCCCCCGTTCCCGTGGGGAGCTGGGAGGGGACCACCGGGTCGCAATATGTGAGATGGGGCCCCTCGCCGCCACCCGAGGGGCCCCCTGGGAACGAGGGGAGCGGGGCAAGGAGGCCGCGCGCTGGCCTAGGAACGCCCGCGTGTGCCCGCAGACGCCCCGCGAGGCCGAGCCATCGCCTGGTCCGACCCGAATGTGGCATCCTTCCGTGATCTCACGCGGTGCCCCTCCCGCACCGCCTCCCGCCGTGGGGCATCCACCCGCCCTCCCGAACCGCCCTGGGGTCCTTCCCGCACAGGCCTCTGGCGAACCTCCTCGACAGGCGCCCGGCCGTCTCGGTCGGCTTCGTGTCCGCGCGGCCGTTCCGAGGCCCGTGGGGGTGATGGATGGTGGGGAAAGTCTGTAGGGGCATCGGGTAGGCGCACGCCCCCCTCGAAGCGCTCACGGTACGGTGCCGGAGAGGATGGTTCCTCCGCCCGCTGGCAGGGAAGATCTTTCGGGTCCAGCGGCCCCTGCCTCCAGAGTGCTTCCTTCATGACCGGTGCCGCCTGGCCGGTCCTGCGTTCGAGGGCCACACGGTCAGGGACCGCGGAAAAGGTGAGTCCGCGCTTCACCCTCCGTTCCACGGCCGGCATGACGTCCGCCCTCACCTTGGAGTCGGGCACCCGATGCTCCGCGAGGGAGGGTGAGAAGAACCCTCGCTCATGCACGACCACCCAGCACCGATCGTGGCGGTAGTAGTCAGGACGACCCCAGGGCCCTCGCCACGGGGGAGGGGCCGGTGCCCAGCCGATCCAACCCGGACCCGAGATCCACACGACCCAGGCAGGTGCCCACACCCTCCCCGGGACCCACACCCACCCCCATCGGGTCGTCCATACCCAGCGGCCATAGTGATCGGTGAGGTGACCCCAGGGGTCGTGAGAGACCCACAGCCACCCCCAGGGACTCCATACCCAGTGCCCGTGGAGGTAGGGTTGCCACGACGCCTCCACCGCAGGTACCCACACCTCGCCTACCTCGGGGAGCCAGACCCACCGCCCATGGGGGGCGAGGTGTGCATGCCAGTGGAACCCCACGGTCACGAGCGCGTGGGCGGGGATGGGGGCCAGCAGAATCAGGACGAGAACGAGACTCTTCATGACGAACCTCCGCGTGTGATGCCCCGGGGGGCGGTTCCGATCCACGGAATTTGCACGGGCCGTGCCACGCCCTTCCCGTGGGGATTGGCTCGTGCCTACAAGACGTTTCGTCGGTTGTGCCCGGAAGGCCTCGGGCAGGGCCGTCGACGAGAGAGGGCAGCTGTCTCCGGGTGAGGACAGGTCATCGGAACCCCACCGCTGGGGTTTCGGGCATGGCGGTGGGTGGGGCATCTTGACACCATGGGATCCATGGGTATACTGTGGGGACAAGTCGGGGCGTAGCGCAGCCCGGTAGCGCACTGGCATGGGGGGCCAGTGGTCGCTGGTTCAAATCCAGTCGCCCCGACCAAGGGGGCCGGCCTTCTGGGCCGGCCCTTCGCTTGTATCCACACCACGTCCAGGGGTCGCATGACCATCCTCCTCACCAACGATGACGGCATCTGGGCCAAGGGCCTCGTGGCCTTGCGCGACCGGCTCCGGGAGCACGCGGACGTGTTCGTGTGTGCCCCCGCGCAGGATTGCAGCGCCACCGGGCATAGCCTGAGCCTCAGTCGGCCCCTCAGGCTGAAGGAGGTCGCGCCCAAGACGTTCTCCGTGGACGGGACACCCGTCGACTGCGTCATCGTGGCCCTGCATTGCCTCCTTTCGCACCGCCCCGACGTGGTGCTCTCCGGCATCAACCACGGCCCAAACCTCGGCCAGGACGTCTTCTACTCCGGGACCGTCGCCGCCGCGTTAGAGGCCGGGATGCACGGGATCCCCTCGGCGGCGATCTCGATGGTGGCCCGCGGGGACGGCGCTCTCGCCCCTGCGAGCGATGTGGGGCTTTGGCTCGCCCGTTTCCTCGCGGAGACGGGGCTTCCCCAAGGGGTCGTCCTGAACGTGAACGTGCCGGCGAGCCCGTGCGGCATGAGGCTCACCCGTTTGGGGCGACGCAGGTACAGGGATTCCGTGTCACGGCGACACGAGGGGGACGAGGCGATTTGCTGGATCGGCGGAGGGGTTGCGGAGTGGGAGCACGACCCTGCATCGGACTACGCCGCGGTCAGCGAAGGATTCGTCTCGCTCACCCCGCTTGGACAGGACCTCACCCGATCGGACGTCGTTGACACGCTCCGAATACCCGAGAGGCCCCATGAGCCGTGACGCACGGCTGGAACGGCCTCGGGGGCAACTCCTCGGGCGAAGTGCCATCATGGCCGCCATGAGGCGCGTGCCGCGCGAGCGGTTCATCTGCCCCTCGCTGGAAGGGTTGGCATACGCCGACTACGCCTTGCCTATTGGCGCCGAGCAGACCATCAGCTCACCGGAGACGGTGGCACTGCTGTGCGAGGCGCTCTGCCTTCGCGGCAGCGAGCGGGTGCTCGAAGTGGGCACCGGTTCAGGCTATCAGGCGGCGGTCTTGGCCGAGTTGGGGTGTCGGGTCTACACCGTTGAGCGCGTCCCCGAGCTCTCGCGACTCGCGAGGAGGACGCTCGATCGTTTGGGGTACGAGTCGGTGTTGGTTCGTTGGGGGGACGGGGGAGAGGGATGGGCAGAACATGCCCCGTTCGATCGGATCGTGGTCACGGCGGCCTGCCCGGAGGTTCCCTCGCCCCTCCTCGCGCAGCTTGAGCGTGGCGGGGTGCTCGTGGCGCCGATCGGGAGTGGGGGAGACCAGGTCTTGGTGAGGATCACGAAGGGAACGACGGGAAGCCTCGCTCGAACCACCCTGAGAGCCTGTTGCTTCGTGCCCCTGCGAGGCAAGTGGGGCCACGCAACCCTGGGTGGCGAGCGCGTGCACAGCCATCCTGGCCCGGTGCCACGCCGAAGAGGAGGTGAGGGGTGACTTTGGCCCATGAGGTGCTCTCCTGGCCCTCGCGCGCGATGCGCAGGATGTACGATTGGGTCCTCGCGTGGGCCGAGACCCCCCACGCGGTTGTCGCCTTGCTCCTCGTCGCGTTCGCCGAGTCGTCGTTCTTCCCCGTTCCCCCTGACGTGCTCCTCATCGCCATGGCCGTCGCGACGCCGCCGCGTGCGTTACGGTTCGCCGCCATCGCCACCCTGGGGAGCGTGGTCGGGGGCATGGCGGGCTATGGGATTGGCTCCGAACTCTACGATGCGGTGGGGGTGCACATCATTCGGTTCTACCACCTCGAACGCCAGTGGGACGCGGTTGTGCAGAGCTATCAGGGCAACGCCTTCCTGTTCGTCGCCGCGGCCGGGTTTACCCCCATCCCCTACAAGGTGTTCACCATTGCGGCGGGAGCGTGCAAGGTCTATTTTCCTACCCTCGTGATCGCGTCCGTGCTCTCGAGAGGGGCGCGGTTCTTCCTCGTCGCCGGGCTCATCAGGGTGTGTGGGTCCGGGGTGAAGAGTCTCATCGATCGGTACTTCAACGTCATGAGCGTGCTGTTCTTCGTGCTGCTGGTGGCTGGGTTCTACGTGGTGAAAGTGCTGCTCAGGTGAAGGGCCGATGTCGGGGCGTAGCGCAGCCCGGTAGCGCACACGGTTCGGGACCGTGGTGTCGGAGGTTCAAATCCTCTCGCCCCGACCAGAGGGACCCATGAGTGGGGAGCGCCCACCGCCTCGCCCGCCCCACATCGCGGTCGTGGGGGCGTCTCAACCCTCGTCGCAGGGCTACGCACTCGCGTACGAGACTGGGCTCCTCCTCGCGCAGCGTGGCGCGGTGGTGCTGTGCGGCGGGCTCGGCGGCGTCATGGAGGCGGCCTGTCGAGGCGCGCGCGCCGGGGGTGGCGTCGCGGTGGGCATCGTCCCACGGGACCGGAGGGAGGCCAACCCCTGGTGTGGCGTGGTCATCGCCCCAGGCATGGGGTTCGGGAGAAACTGGGCACTCGTGCACTCCGCCGATGGCGTCATCGCGGTGGAAGGACAGCTCGGCACCTTGTCCGAGTTGTGCCTCGCCGCCCAGCTCGGCGTGCCACTCGCCGGCTTGCGGACATGGAACCTCCCCGAGCTTCCCATTCGTCACTGTACCTCACCGGAAGAGGCGGTCTCGTGGTTGTGGGGTGTGCTCCGTGACTGAGCGCAGACGCGTCACCGTCAGAGGCAGGGTGCAAGGGGTGGGCTTCCGTTGGTTCGTGTGCCGGCACGCGAGGGCCTTGGGCCTGAGTGGGTGGGTGAGGAACGAGCCGGACGGTTCCGTGGAGCTCGAGATGCAGGGCGAACCGGCCTCACTCGACGAGATGGAGAGGCTCCTTCGCGTGGGACCTCGGCTGGCGCATGTGCAGGACCTCGAGGTACGCGGCGTCCCTCCGGAGGAAGACACCGGGTTCAGGGTGACGTATTAGGGAACGGTCGTTGCGCCACGGTCTTGCGCGGTGGACGGCGGCCCAGGATCTACCGCGGGGCAGCGGCGAGGAGTGCCGCGTCCCGCCTTCGTGGAGGAACGATGGAGCTTGCCGGTCTCATTCGTTCGGTTCGAGACTTCCCCAAGCCAGGGATCGTGTTCCGGGACATCACGACCCTCTTGGCCGATGCCAACGCCTTCGCCGAGGTCATCGATTGCTGGGGAGCCCGTCTCCAGGAGAGGGGAGTCACGAGGATCCTTGCGATCGAGGCACGTGGGTTTATATTCGGCGGAGCTTTGTCCCACCGTGTGCGGGTGCCCTTGGCCTTGGCGCGCAAGCCTGGCAAGCTTCCGTGGCGGACCTTACGCGAGAGCTACTCCCTCGAGTACGGCACCGATTCTCTGGAGATCCACCAGGATGCCGTCGTGAAGGGTGATCGCGTCGCGGTCGTGGACGATCTGCTCGCGACGGGAGGAACGGCCATGGCCGCCGTTCGCCTCGCGGAGCAGTTGGGCGGTTCGGTGGTGGACGTGGGGTTCCTCATCGAGCTCGCTTTCCTCCGAGGGCGGGAGAGACTCGCCGGCTACCCGGTGGAGAGCTTTATCTCCTACCTGGCCGAGGAGTAGATCCGTATTTGAGCCCCCGTAGCTCAGCTAGGATAGAGCAGCGGTTTCCTAAACCGCGTGCCGCAAGTTCGAGTCTTGCCGGGGGCACCATCGTCTTGTGGTGGTACGGGGCGTGCGGGGCAGTCGGGGTTCGGTGACAGAGGAGGACGAGTCGTGCGGAGAAAGCGTCTCACGAAGCGAGAGATACGGCACGATCCGATCATCGAGAAGACGCTCCTGGCGTGGCGGTACGTACTGAGGCACAGGAATCAGTCCATCACCGTGGGGATGGCGATCGTGGCCGTGGGGCTCCTCGCGTGGGGCATCAGCGCGTACGGCGCGAGCCGCCGTGCGGAGGCCGAAACCGACCTCGGGAGGGCGGTGCTCGCCATGCAGGTAGGGGACCAGGCCCGGGCCAAGGAGCTCCTCGAGGCACTCGTCTCCCGACGATGGGGGAGGGCGAGCACTCGTGCGAGCTACTACCTCGCGTCCCTCAAGTTCGCCGAGGGCCAGTTCGACGAGGCGCGTGAGCTCTTCGATCGGTTCTCCCGCAGGAGCAGGAAGGATCCCTTCTTCGCCGCCGCAGCCGCGAAGGGTGTGGCCGACTGCGACGCCGAGATGGGCAGATTCCGCGAGGCGGGAGAGGAATACCGAGCGGTGGCCACGAGGTACAAGGATGGACCGTGGGCTCCCGAGTGCCTCTACCTCGCCGGGTTGGCGTTCAGACGTGCGGGGGAAACGAGGAAGGGGATCGAAGCCCTCGAGCTCCTCGTGGAGTCCTACCCGTGGTTTGGCCAGATCGGCCAGGCGAGGGTACTCCTCGGTGAGCTCCAGGCCCGTGAACGAGTCCTTGGCTAGGGTGCGGGGAGCCGAGCACGGGGAAGACCACGTGGGAACGTGGGCAGACGAGGCACCACGTGCCTGATACGGAGGAGAGATGTCACGACGATGCGCGATCACCGGGAGAGGCCCCATGGTGGGCCACAAGGTCTCCCACGCGAACAACAGGACCAAGCGGCGGCAGCTCCCGAACCTGCAGCGGAAGAGGATATGGGTCCCTGAGCTTGGCAGGTGGGTGCGGCTGCGCGTCTCGACCCGCGGGTTGCGTACGATGATGAAGAAGGGTACCGCGGCGACGCTGCGCGCGGCCGGGATCCTCCGCTAGGTCGCGAAGAGGAGGAGTGGATGGTCGTGGTGAAGGACAGGAAACGTGCGGTCAGACCGAAGATCGGTGCCGAGGAGATTGACTACAAGAACCTTGAGGTCCTGAGGAGGTTCATCTCGGACCAGGGGAAAATCCTCCCCCGGAAGGCGACGAAGATCGGAGCGAAGGAGCAGCGGCGCCTCGCCCGCGAGATCAAGAGGGCCCGTCACCTCGCCCTGCTGCCCTTCTGCACGCGCCACCGTTGAGGTGGGTTGACGCCAGGGGCGCGCGCCCTTACTTAGGGGAGCGGTGTGGGCGATTAGCTCAGCTGGTCAGAGTGCTTGCTTGACATGCAAGAGGTCACTGGTTCAAGTCCAGTATCGCCCACCAGGTTGAGTGAAGGCCGGCTTTGCCGGCTCATGAATACACGGTAGTTCTAAACCAAAGAACAAGGAGAGGACCATACCGACTGTATGACCGGGAGGTGGAAGCCTGAAGGTGATTCTGACAGGACGCGAGTCAACCGGATGATCACCGCACCACAGGTGAGGGTGATTGGGAGCAATGGCGAGCAGGTGGGCATCATGCCGATCAGGCAGGCCCTCGCGCTCGCCGAAGAACACGGGTTGGACCTCGTGGAGATTGCCCCCAATGTGCACCCGCCTGTGTGCAAGATCGTCGATTATGGCAAGTTCCGATACGAGCAGACGAGGCGGGCACGCTCATCGAGGAAGAAGCAGCATACGATTGATGTGAAAGAGATTCGTCTCCGGCCCAAGATCGACGATCATGATTACGAGTTTAAGTGTAGGAACGCGAGGAAGTTCTTGGAAGGCCGAGACAAGGTGAAAGTCTCGGTCCTGTTTCGTGGGCGCGAGAAGACCCACGCGGAACGCGGAAGACTCTTATTGGAGAAGTTTGCGGCTGACCTCGCTGACGTCAGTGTGGTGGAGCAGCAGGCCCAGATGGACGGCAAGAGCGTCGTCATGGTGATGGTGCTCGCGCCCAAGGCCTCCTGAGCACCAAAGGCCACACGCGGGTTCCTCCCGGCACGGTGTGGGCCCTCCTTGAGGGAGCGCACCATGCCAAAGATCAAGACCAATCGTTCTGCAGCGAAGCGGTTCAAGGTGACGGGCACGGGGAAGCTTGTCCGCAAGTGTTCCCACATGAGCCATATCCTCACGAAGAAGCCCTCGAAGCGGAAGCGGAGCCTCCGTCAACCCGGCCTCGTCGATCGCCGTGACGTGCCGCGGATGCGCCGCCTTCTGGGCCTGTAGAGGACGTTTCCCCACGTAGACGGAGGTGATACGGTGTCACGAGCACGAGGACGGGTACCCTCCCACGAGCGCAGGCGCAAGATCCTCAAGAAGGCGAAAGGGTACCGTGGGAGTCGGAGCAGGTTGCTCAAGGTTGCGAATGAGACCGTCATGCGCGCAGGGAAGTTCGCCTACCGCGATAGGCGACGGCGCAAGAGGGATTTCAGGTCTCTGTGGATCATGAGGATCAACGCCGCGGTCCGCGAGAGCGGGATGAGCTACTCCACGTTCATCCATGGCCTCGATGCCGCGGGCATCAGGCTCGACAGGAAACAACTCGCCGATCTCGCCGTGCGAGAGCCCCAGGCCTTTGCCCAGATCGTGCAGCACGCCAGACAGGCGCTCGCACACGTCTCAGCCTAGCGTCCCCCATGGGCGGACCGTACGTCGCCTGTTCCGAGGAACAGTGGGCGCGCCTGGAGAGCGCCATCATGCGGCTTGGCATCGAGTATCGCAGGCTGCGGAAGGAGAACGAGGCCCTCGCCAGGGCCCTCGCCGAGCGCGAACGGGAGCTTGAGCGCCTCCAGGCCGAGGGGCAACGACGGGCCACCATGACCACGGATACCGCCCACTTCGTCGCGATGCGTGAGCAGATTCAGCAGCGCATCGACGACCTCCTCTCCAAGATCGAGCTCGCCGAGCTCGCTACCCTCCTTGGACGGAAAGATTGATGAGCGCCGTTCGGAGATCCCAGCCTCGGGCCACTCACGTGACCGTGATGGGCCACGACTACGTACTCACCGTGGATATGGACCCGGAGTACGTGGAGAAGATTGCAAGCTTCGTGAATGCGCGCATGAAGGCACTGCACGAGAGGACGGTTGGTCTCACGACGACGCGCCTCGCCGTCCTCACCGCCATGAACATCGCCGACGTCCTGTTCACCTTGCGCAGCGAGGTCGAACAGGCGGAACGTCTCGGGCGAGCGCGATGCGACGAGATCGAGAGTCGCATCAATTCATGGCTCGAAGAGAAAGATAGCGAGAGTGATCAAGGTTAAGATCGATGAGAATGGTGTTCAAGGATTCCCTGCCGTGTTCGTGATGTCCAGTTATATTTTGAGCCAACACTTGAACCGAAGGGGACCTGCCAGACGAGCCTTCACGACCGTTCCTCGGTCACGGCTCCTTCGAGCGCGGTCCCCACGTGTACCTGCAGGTTCGAGGTATTCTCGACACACGGCACTGTGGCGGGGAATCCTTTCCGCTCTTCTCGGGCCCTGGGTGGAGGCGGGGGGCACCCGATGGTGTCTCCCGCGAGGCCCTACGGGACCGAGGGATGGGGGAACCTGTCATGAGTATTGCGCTTCTCATCGCGATCGTGGCGATCGCGTCGATTCTCGTTGGATTCGTGGGTGGGGTGAGGTGGAAGTCATCGTCGGACGCCCGCCGGCTCGCAGCGGCGAAAGAGATGGCCGCGCGCGTCATCCAGGACGCCCAGCGCGAAGCAGAGGCCATCAAGAAGGAGGCGGCGCTCCAAACGAAGGACGAGTGGTATAGGGCCAAGCTCCAGTTCGAAGCGGAGACGAAGGAACAACGGCGAGAGTTCGAGGCTCTCTCTAAGAAACTCGCACAACGCGAGTTCAACCTCGAGCGCAAGGCGGACATCATCGCCAAGAAGGAACGTGAGTTCGCCAACAAGGTGAACGCGCTTCTCGCTCGCGAACGTATCGTAAAGCAAAAAGAAGAACGTCTCACCGAGATCATCGCAGAACAGAATCGTCATCTCGAGCGTATTGCCGGGATGACCGAGGCGGAAGCGAAGCGGCAGCTGCTCGAGAACCTCGAGGCCGAGGCCCGGGCCGAGGCGGCCATGATGGCAAAGGCGATCCGTGACAGGGCGATCGAGAGCGCGAACCAGGAGGCGAAGAAGATCATCAGTCTGGCCATCCAGCGGTGCGCCGCCGAGCACGTCACCGAATCGACCGTGTCCGTCGTGAACCTGCCTTCCGAAGAGATGAAGGGGAGGATCATAGGGCGCGAGGGGAGGAACATCCGCGCGTTCGAGACCGCCACTGGCGTGGATGTCGTGGTGGACGATACCCCGGAGGCCGTTGCGCTCTCCTGTTTCGACCCGATCCGACGCGAGATCGCCCGCATCTCGCTCGAACGTCTCTTGCAGGACGGTCGCATCCACCCGACTAAGATCGAGGAGGTCGTCCAGAAGGTGTCGGTCGAGATGGAGGAGCTCATCAAGAAGACGGGCGAGGAGGCTGCCATGGAGGTGGGGGTCCACGGCCTCCACCCTGAGCTCATCAAGTTGCTCGGCCGGCTCAAGTTCCGCTCGAGCTATGGCCAGAACGTCCTCGTCCACTCCAAGGAGGCGGCGATCATCGCAGGCATCATGGCGGCCGAGCTCGGACTCGATGCGGACCTCGCGAGAAGAGGCGGGCTCCTCCACGACATCGGCAAGGCGGTGGACCATACGGTCGATGGCACTCATTCGAAGATCGGTATCGACCTCGTGAGACGGTATGGGGAGTGCGACGTCGTGGCCAACTGCGTGGGGGCACACCACGAGGAGACCGAGTTCGAGAGCCCCATCGCGGTGCTCGTCCAGGCAGCGGACGCGTTGAGCGGGGCGCGCCCTGGGGCACGCAGGGAGCTCCTGGAGACTTACGTGAAGCGCTTGCAGCAACTGGAGGAGATTGGCGACTCGTTCGAGGGCGTGGAGAAGGCCTACGCCATCCAGGCGGGCCGGGAGATCCGGGTGATCGTCTCCCACCAGCTCGTGGACGATGCCAAGGCTCAGGCACTGGCCTCGGCGATCGCGCGCAAGGTGGAGTCGCAGATGGAGTACCCTGGGCAGATCAAGGTCACGGTCATCCGCGAGACGCGCGCGGTGGACTATGCGCGCTAGCGTCCCGATGAGCGGCGGGTGGTTGACGGTGAGTCAACTCACCCAGCGTATCCGCGAGGTGCTCGAGGACGCCGTAGGCGAGGTGTGGGTCCAGGGGGAACTCACGGGCGTGAAGCTTCACCAGCCTTCCGGGCACCTGTACTTCATGTTGAAGGACGAGAGCGCCGTGCTACGCGCCGTGATGTTCCGTCGATTCGCCGGGGGCTTGATGTTCCGACCAACGGATGGCGAGCTCGTCGTCGCCCACGGGAGGGTCACGGTGTTTGAGCGCCAAGGGCAGTACGAGCTCGTGGTGGACGACCTCGTCGAGGCCGGGACACAGGGGCTGGCGGCCATGCGCCTCGAGATGCTGAAGAAGAAGCTCGCGGCCGAGGGACTCTTCGACCACGTACGGAAGCGGCGACTCCCGAGGGTCCCCGCGGTGGTGGGCGTGGTCACGTCGGTGACCGGGGCAGCACTCGCGGACATCGTGCGCGTCGCGCACGCGCGCTGGCCTGCGGTGCGCATCCTCGTGAATCCTGCGGTGGTGCAGGGGGAGGACGCGCCTCGCAGCATCGTGGCTGCCCTCGAGGCCCTGGGAGAGTCCCGGCTCGCCGACGTCGTGATCGTGGGACGTGGAGGGGGTGCACGCGAGGACCTCTCCGCGTTCAACGACGAGGCGGTAGTGCGGGCCATCGCCGCCTGTCCGGTGCCGGTGGTCTCTGCCGTGGGGCACGAGGTCGACCTCACGTTGGCGGATCTGGCCGCGGATGTGCGCGCACCCACTCCGTCGGCGGCGGCGGAGATGGTGGTGCCGGACCGTCGGGAGTTGCGAGGCCTCGTGGGATCACTGGGGGTGAGGGCCTCGCGGGCCCTCATCGGCGCTGTCGCCTTGCTTGGCGAGCGGGTGCGGCGGCTGGCCACCAGCCACGGTCTGCGGTCTCCAGAGAACCTCGTGCGTCAACGCGCCGATCGTCTCGACGACCTTGCGAACCGCCTGCGGGTGGCGTCGCGCACGGCCATGGACCTTCAGAGGAGGACCTTGCAGGCACACGGGGAGCGACTCCGGGCCCTCGACCCTCGGGCCGTGCTCTCCCGGGGATACGCCCTGTGCCTCGACCATGGGACGAGGGACCTCGTGCCCCGCGCCCAGCTGGTGCGCGTCGCGCAGCTCGTCGACGTCGTGTTCCACGATGGGGAGGCAACATGCAGCGTGCTCTCACAGACCCTGACCGCGTGACGGACGAGCTGCGGGCATTCGAGACCAACCTCGCCCGACTCGAAGAGGTGGTCGCCACCCTTGAGAAGGGAGGGGTCACGCTCCAGCGCTCCCTCGAGCTCTTCGAGGAGGGGATGGCCTTGGTGACCCGCCTGCAGGCCGTGCTCGAGCTGGCGGAAGGACGGGTCGAGGAGCTTGTTCGGAATGCGGAAGGCACCATGGCCACCAGACCTCTCGGCCCCACTCGATAGGGTCCTGTCCGAGATCGCCGAGGCGACCGAGGCCGCCTTAGAGGAGGCCTCGAGCACCGGATGGGTGGGCTCGAGGCGTTTCCTTCCTCCTGCGCGCTACTCCCTCCTCTCCGGGGGAAAGCGCGTGCGCCCGGGCCTCGTGGTCCTGAGTGCGTATGCGGGGACCGCGGCCCCTCGGGTGTCCCCGGAGGGGCTGCTCGCGGCAGCGGTGGCCGTGGAGATGATGCACACCTATTCCCTCATCCACGACGACTTGCCCTGCATGGACGACGATGCGACCCGCAGGGGGAAAGCCACCTGCCACGTGCGCTTCGGGGTGGACGAGGCGACGTGGGCTGGGGCCTCGCTCCTCGTGGCGTCGTTTGCGAGTCTCCAGCGCGCGTGTGGGGACGAGCAGACCCTCGCGCGGGCTGCCCAGATCCTCGGGGTCGCCACCGGGTTCGAGGGCATGGTGGGGGGGCAGTGGCTCGACACGGTGCGTGAGGACGGGTGTGCCCTCCCCTCCTTCGAGCAGGTGCATCGGCTGAAGACCGCGTCCCTCATGGAGGCCTGCTGCAGGCTCGGGGGCGTGGTCGCGGGGTGTAACGAGGCCGTGGTGGAGGGGTTGGGAGGCTTCGGGGTACACCTCGGGCTCGCGTTCCAGGCAATGGATGATTTCCTTGATGCGACCACGGATGAGCGCACGATGGGCAAGCGGACGGGCAAGGACCTCTCGGCGGGGAAGATCACGGCGGTGGGCGCCCTCGGGGTGGAGGGAACGAGGGCACGCGTCGGGGCCCTCACGCAGCAGGCCGTTGCCTCCTTGGGCGGCCTGTCCGGCCCCGCCGTCCCTCTCCTGTGCGACCTCGCGCGCTCACTCGCTCGACGAGGCTACTAGGCATGTCCACTCCCTACCCTCTCCTCTCGCGGATCGACTCGCCCGCGGACCTGAAGCTCCTCTCGCAGGAGCAGCTCGGGGCCCTCGCCGAGGAGATCCGCAGCTTCGTGATCGATACCGTGTGCGAGTGTGGGGGCCACCTCGGCCCGAGCCTCGGGGTAGTGGAGCTCACGATCGCGTTGCACTACGTCTATGACTTCTCCCGCGACCGCCTCGTGTGGGACGTAGGGCACCAGTGCTACCCGCACAAGATCCTCACCGGCCGACGAGACCGATTCTCGACCCTCCGGCAGTATGGGGGGGTGAGCGGATTCCCAAAGCGGGAGGAATCTCCTTTCGACCACTTCGACACCGGTCACGCGGGGACCTCTGTGTCGGCCGCCCTCGGCATGGCCCTCGCGCGCGACAGGCGTGGGGAGGATTTCCACGTCGTCGCCGTCGTGGGGGATGGCGCGGCGACCGCGGGGATGGTCTTCGAGGCGCTCAACCACGCGGGGGATCTCGGCACCACCCTCACCGTGATCCTTAACGACAACGCCTGGTCCATCTCGAAGAGCGTGGGGGCGATGGCGGAGTACCTCAACCGCCTCATCACGACCAAGGCGTACAACCGTCTCAGGACGGAGATCTGGCGGATGACCGGCCTGCTCCCCCCCGAATCGAAGGTGCGGGCGAGGAGACTCGCGCACCTGTTCCAGGGGAGCATCAAGAACCTCCTGGTGCCTGGGACCATGTTCGAGGAGCTGGGCTTCCGGTACATCGGCCCGGTGAATGGCCACAGCCTCCCGAGTCTCATCCGCACGCTCCGCTACGTGCGCACCGTGGGGGGGCCGGTGCTTGTGCACGTGGTGACCGAGAAGGGTAAGGGGTATGGGCCCGCGGAGTGTGATGACCAGAAGCTCCACGGCGTCGGACCGTTCGATCGGGAGAAGGGCCCACTTCCGGACGCAGGCGTGCAGACGTTCACGAAGGTGTTCAGCTCCACGCTCGTGCGCCTCGCGCGTGAGGACGAGCGAATCGTCGCCATCACCGCAGCGATGCCGACCGGGACCGGTCTCGATGCGTTCGCCAAGGAGTTCCCCTCACGGTTCTTCGATGTGGGCATCGCGGAACAGCACGCCGTCACCCTCGCGGCGGGGATGGCCACGGGTGGGCTGCGTCCCGTCGTCGCGATCTACTCCACGTTCATGCAGCGCGCCTTCGACCAGGTCGTGCACGACGTGTGCCTCCAGAACCTTCCGGTCGTGCTCGCGATGGACCGAGGAGGGCTCGTGGGTGAAGACGGCCCGACCCACCACGGCGTGTTCGACTTGAGCTTCCTCAGCCCTCTCCCCAACCTCGTCATCATCGCGCCGTCGGACGAGGCAGAGCTGCAGCGAGCCCTCGTGTTCGCGCTGCACCATGCCGGCCCGGTGGCGATCAGGTACCCGAGGGGCACCGGCCCTGGGGTCCCGCTCCTTGATGAGCTCACCCCACTTCCGCAACGGGCCCGCGTGCTGCGCGAGGGCAAGGACGTCGCGATCCTTGGGGTGGGACCTTTCGTGTACCGTGCGCTCTCCGCCGTGCAGTCTTTGGCGGAGCGAGGACTGGGCGCGTCGGTCGTCGACTGTCGCTTCGTGAAGCCGCTCGACGCGGAGACGATCCTCGACGCGGTGGAGGGCGTACGCCTCATCGTCACGGTGGAGGACAACGCCATCGCAGGAGGCTTCGGCAGCGGGGTCGACAACCTCCTGTCCTCCCGGCGCACGCGCCCTCCCGTGGTGCACATCGGCATCCCTGACGCGTTCATCCCCCACGGCGCCCTGCCGGTCCTGTACGATCGACTCGGGCTCACGCCGCAGCATATCGCGCGGAGGATCGAGGATGCCCTCGCCGCCCTTTGAGCCACTCGTCTTCGTGGTGAACCTCCTGCGTCCGGTGGCGCTTCGCCTCCTGGACCGTGCCCGGGTGTGGGCGCAGAGGCGGGGGGTGCGCCTCCTGCTTGGGGACATGGGGTTCGGATGTCCCCCGGGAGACGAGCCGGTGGTCAGCCTCGGCCAGGAGCCTGCATCCTACGCGGCCGTCGTCGTGCTGGGGGGAGACGGAACGATCCTCCGCGCCGCCCCCCTCGTGGCTCCGGCAGGGGTTCCTCTCGTGGCCATCAACACCGGGAAGTTCGGGTTCCTCGCCACCGCCGAGGGCGAGGAGATGGAGGAGCTCCTCGACGAGTTGGTCGAGGGGTCGCTACGCGAGGAACAACGATCGCTCCTGGAGGGAGCCGTCGTGGGCGCGGATCGGAGGGTTGTTGCCCTGAACGACATCGTGCTCCATCGGGTGGAGGCCGCACGGGTGGTCGAGTACGAGGTCCACATAGGTGACTCGCTGGTGAGCAGGTTCGCCGCCGACGGCGTGTGCGTGTCCACGCCCACGGGTTCGACCGCCTACAACCTCTCGGCAGGGGGGCCGGTGCTCCAACCGAGCGTGGAGGCCCTCATCGTGACTCCCCTGTGCGCCCACACCCTCGCCATGCGTCCGATGGTGGTGTCGGATCGTGAGTGGATCAGGCTGGGGGTAAGATCACCGGATGCGTCGGTCCACCTGCTCGTGGACGGCCGGGTGTGCGACGTGCTCGTCGCAGGCCAAGAGGTCACCCTCACCCGGTCTGCCTACGCCCTGCGCCTGCTCCAACGAAAGGGACGGACGTTCTACGGCGTGCTCCGCCAGAAGCTCGGCTGGGCAGGGACGCTGGGGGAATGAATGCTCACGCGACTTGAGGTCCACGACTTTCGCGTGGTTCGGCGGCTGACCCTGACACCCGGTCCAGGCCTCATCGCCATCACGGGCGAGACCGGTGCGGGGAAGTCGGTGCTGGTGGGAGCACTCGAGGCCGCCCTCGGCCAGCCGATGGACGCCTCCGATATCCGTGCCCCGGCAGACAGTGCCCTCGTGGTCGCACAGTTCCGCGTCTCTCCCGAGAGCCCGGTGCACGACCGGCTCAAGGACCTCCTCCCCACGTGGGCGGGGGGGACGCTCACCGTCGAGCGCAGGGTGCACAAGAGTGGCCGCAGCTCCTGCAGGATCCAGGGCGTGGCGGTAAGCAGGGAGACCCTGATGGCCGTCGGGGATTGGCTCGTCGATATCCACGGGCAACATGCGCACCAGCTCCTGCTTTCCTCCTCGGCCCAGCTCGATGTGCTCGATGGGTCCGGTGGCCTTGTCCCCGCTCGTCGCGCGGTAGGGGATGCCTACCGTGCGTGGGTCAACCTGAGGCTCGCCGTGAGGCAGAAGCGGGAGGAGGTGGAGCGGGCGCAAAGGGAGGCGGAACGCCGAGAGTTCCAGAGGGCCGAGTTGAGGGCCGCGAAGCTCGTGAGGGGGGAACGGGGCGAACTCGAGCGAGAGTTGCGGGTCCTCTCCTCCGCCCACCAGTGGAAGGAGTTGTGCCTGCAGGCTTGCGAGACGCTCCTCGAGAGCGACTCGGCGATCGTGCCGCAGTTGACGCGCCTCCTCCGTACCCTGCACGATCTCGGCGCGCAGTTCCCCGAGCTGCAGCGCGCCCTCCAAAGCGCGCAGGGTGCGAGCCTCGAGTTGCAGGAACTCGCGGACGTGCTCAGGAGGGTCGACTCCCGGCTCAACGTCGATCCCGAGCGTCTCCGCCAGGTGGAGGAGCGCGTGGGGTTGCTCGTCGGTCTGGAACGCAAGTATGGTCTTGACCACGAGGGGCTCATGAGCCTCCTCGAACGGCTCGAAGCGGAGGCCTCTGCGGGGGTGGAGGCGCGGGAAGAGCTCGCGCGACTCGAGCAGGCGGTGGAGGAGGCAAGGGGGCACCTCGAAGAGGTTGCCTCAGACCTGAGCGCGCGGCGCCTGAAGGCAGCCGAGCGGTTGATCCCACTCATCGAGGCAGAGTTTGCCGGCTTGGGGTTGGAGAAGGCGAGGTTCGCGATACGCCTCGAACCCCAGCCGGTGAGGGACGGATTCGCAGGGGATGCGAGGGGTAAGGAGCGGGCCGTCTTTCTGTTCGGGGCTTCCCCCGGCGAGGAGCTGCGGGAGCTCGCACGGGTGGCCAGCGGGGGAGAGTTGTCCAGGATCATGCTCGCGGTGAAGTCTGTGCTCGGGGTCGTGGATCCGGTGGAGACCATGGTGTTCGACGAGATCGATACGGGCGTGGGTGGGGGCCTCGCCCGGGTGGTTGGTCAGCGTCTTCGATCCTTGGCACAGTCCCGCCAGGTCGTGTGCGTGACCCACCTGGCCCCGGTCGCCGCCCAGGCCCACCAACACTTCGTCGTGGAGAAGGAGGCGGGGGATCGCATCGCCGTTGCGGTGCGAGAGGCGCGGGGGGAGGAACGTGTCGAGGAGATAGCGCGCATGCTCGGCGGATTCCCGATCACCGAGGAAGCTCGCCGGCATGCCCGAGCGATGGTGTGGGGGGACAAGGAAGGAGCGGATGGATGAAGGTGTTGACCTATAGCTACCGCGACGTGTTTCACTCATCCAGCCTCGGGCTTCGGGTACGGAAGTGGCTCGTCGCCTTCCCATTCGTGCTCACCGGTCTCCTGTGGTGGACAATCTGCGCCTGGCTCGCGTTGCTGAGCCGAGGGTTCTCGTTCGGGCTGGTGTGGAGGGTCTACGGACCGATCCCCTGGCCGTCCCTCACCACGACCTTCGGGTTCCCCGCCGCCGTGCTGTGGATCACGGGGCTCGTGGGTGCGACGGTGTCGTGGCTGTTCGCATGCATCGCCGTCGGCAGGATGACCTACCAGCAGCTCAAGGGGAACGAGTTCTTCGGGGTGGCGGAGGCCTGGCGGTTCGCCCGCCGCAAGCTCGCGCCGACGGTCGTGCCTCCGGCCTTCCTCGCCGTGGGTGGGATCGTCCTCGCCCTGATCCTCCTCCTCCTCGCCGCGCTGGGAAGGGTGTGGACGCCCCTGCTGGGCCCGGTGTTCCCGGTGGCGTTCCTCGTCTCCCTCGCCCTCCTCTACGTCATCGCCCTCTGGGTCCTCGGGCTGCTCCTGGCGCCAGCCATCGTGGCGAGTAGCTCGAGTGAGACGCTGGAGACCATGTTCGAGATCTTCAGCCTCCAGAGTAGCCAGGGGAAACGCTCGTGGTGGTACTCGTTCCTTGGGTTGCTCCTCTCCACCGCTCACACGCTTGCCCTCGGCGTATTCATGGGGGTGGGGGCCTTGCTCGCCTCCTGGGCCTTGGACGCAGGTCATGCTGGGGCGGCCGGCCGAACGCTCCGCCAAGCTCTGGCGTGGGCCCCTCGTGTTACCAGGGCGCTCAACGGTGTCCCTGGGGTACTCGATGCCCTCTGCGCGGGCCTCGGACTCCGCCCCAGCAGCCCTCCCACGGCCTACGGGTCCCTCAACCCTCCCTCGACGCTGGGGGCCACGGTCGTGGCCGCATGGATGTTCCTCCTCGCCGCGTTGCTCGTGGCCCAGTTCCTCGTCACGTTCGCGACGAGCCAGACTGCGTCCTACGTCGTTCTCCGCCAGCTCAAGGATGAACAGAACCTGCTCGAGGAGGATCTCGAGGAGTGATCCCTCGGGCCCGGAGGCCCCATGAGGTACGTGATCGACGGATCGAACCTGCTGGGGGGGCCTCAGGGTGGACGTGAGGCCGCGTTGCGGCTCATGGCGGCGATCGACCGCCTCTGCGTGCACGAAGGGCACAGTGCTCTCGTGCTTTTCGATGGACTCGAAGGCCACGCTCCGGGAACCACCTTTCGGTTCGCACCGCGGGTGACCGCACTCGTCGCGCCGGGTCGCACGGGCGGTCAACGCGCGGACCGCGAGATCCTCGCACTAGCACGGCGTGCACCCGGCTCCACGCTGGTCGTCACGGATGACGTCGCCCTCGCGAGCGCGGTTCGGCGCGCAGGGAGTCGCACGCTCGGGGTCGGCGCCTTCGTTCGCCGTCTCGCGGCGAGCATCCCCGAGGGAGACGAGAAGGAGGCAGCGCGGGTCGACGACGCCGAACTACTCCGTGCGTGGACCACCCCCGATCCCCCCGAAACATGACGAACCCTGCGCCCGACTCGGGCGTGAGGTCCGTCACGCTCGTCGTCCCCGCCTGCCTCGATGCCGTGCGCTCCAGTGCGGCGGTCGTGCGCTCGATCGCGGAAACGGTCCTGTCGTCTGACGACGCGAACAACGTCGAAGTCGTCGCCGCAGAGATCGGCAACAACATCGTGATCCACGCCTTTGGCGGTGAGAAGGGCACCGCCGAAGGCAAGAGCTTCCAGCTCACGGTCGAGCGCGACGAAGAAGGCATCACCCTCGAGTTCACTGACGATGGCCCGCCGTTCGACCCCGTGGCCGCTCCCGCCGGCACGCCCGAGGCGAGCATCGCCCGCGGAGGGGGAGGGCTTGGGTTGTTCATCATGCGCAAGGTGATGGACGAACTCGCCTACCGCCGCACCGAAGGGCGCAATGTCCTGCGTCTGCGCAAGCTGAGGCGTGTGGATCCCCTGAGGCTCACGCCGAAGCCCTGACCTCGGTCCTGGGAACCACCTCTGGCGTCGGGGAGGGCTCGACGCCGCGTGCGGGCGACCAGGGGGACCTCAGGCGCGCGAGTCAAGCGCCCGGGAGACCCGGCTTGAAGCCGTGTGCGAGGCGAGCTCCTGCTCGAATTGCATCCCAACCCGCGCCCACCCGGAGGAAGGGTCTGCTCGTGGGCGGGTTCACTCGCGCGGTGCGTACCCGAGGATTCGGCTCGCGAGCCGGCCGATGGAGAAGGTCTTGGGGCTGCGGGGTGGTGGAACCGTGCGGGAGATGTCGGCTCCCTCGAGGATCGCGCGCGGGAGCTCCTCGGTGACGACGCGGGCATAGTCGGCCCCGCCGAGCTTCACCACCCTCTCCGAGGCCTGGCGCCAGGGGTCGCCACTCCGAGGGGGAGCGTGAAGGTCGGAGCCGAGGAGGTGCACGAGGTGGTGCCTCACGAGGTACTCGGCGAACCTCCTGACGCGTGCGCCGTGAGCGCCCGTGATGGAACCGGCGTCGAGCTGCGCGAGGATCCCCTTCGCATACCATGACCGCATCTCATCGGGGTCGCGATGGAGAGGGTAGCAGCGTTCAGGGTGCGCGACCACTGGCGTGAACCCGACCTCGACAAGGTGCTCGATGGTGGTGAACGCGAACCAGGGTATCTCGTGGACGGGCAGCTCAACGAGGGCGTAGCGGCCCTTGCCGAAGCAGAGGAGCTCCCCTCCGGTGACCCGCTCGACAAGCCCTTGGTGAACCATGATCTCGTTCGCCACGTGCACCTCGAGGGGGATGGCGGCCGCGGCGAGGGACTCCCTCATCTGCCGCACGGCTGCCTCCACCCGATCCGGGGGGAGGTCCCACGCTCCCGGCAGAGAGTGGACGGTGGCAATGGCGCAGTGGACCCCGGCGGAAACGAGGTAGCGAGCGAGGGTGAGGCTCTCCTCGAGAGTTGCACACCCGTCATCCAGGCCGGGGAGAAGGTGGACGTGGACGTCGTACACGGGGACCTCAGGAGAGGGGTCACCTAGGCTCGGGCGAGAACCATACCAAGTAAGGCCCAACGATCTCCTGGTCAATGCGATGGGCGTTTGGCCGCGGACAATCGGGAGCATATCTTGCCAGGCACGAGCGCGAGTGGGCCCGTGGGGGAGGGTACGGTGCGGGGTGGCACCCCGAGCCCAAGCCCCCCACGGATGGTCCGAGGATCGCGGACACTCGAACAGGAGCACCCCTATGACCCGTGTCATGTGCGTCATCGTGTGGGCCATGGCGGCCGCCTCGGCCGTTCCTGGACAAGAGGTGGCGATCGTCGCGGAGGCAACCGTGCCGGGAGATGCGAGGGAGGCGGAGCTGGATGCCTTCCAGGCGGCACTCAGGGCCGTCGTCGATTCCGCGATCGTCCGCGTGATCGGGCCAGGACTCGCCACCGGTTTCCCTCGGGAGATCGAGTCCCGCATCCACGCCCAGCGACGAGCCTACGTGAAGAGTTTCGCCCCTTTGCCGGTGTTCGAGGAGACGGACACGCCGTACGATGGGCGCACGTACCGGAGGATCCGTGCGAGGGTCCGCCTCGGGGTTCTTGCGGACACGTTGCGCGCCATGGGGTTGGCGTGGACAGGCCCCGATGGACGAACGCACCCGTGCGAGGAGGTTTCGGTCAGTTTCCAGGGCATGCCCGAGGATGAGGTCCGTCGCATGGAGGCCTCACTCCGCGCCGAGAAGGCCATCACGCGGTCCGTCTCGACCATCGTGACGGATCGTGGTCTCGTCGTGCGGTTCCTCGTGCCAGGAGACGTGTGGAGTCTCGCGCGCTCGATCGGGAGCGTGGGGGCCGGTCGGCTCGCGGTCACCGCGGTGCAGGGGACCCTCATCGACGTGCGAATGGGGGCGCCTTCCCGACCCCCCTCCCTCGTCCGCACCGACCTGCCCCCAGTGGAGATCCAGGAGGTGTGGATCGACGAGGTGTTCCCCGCCCGCGCCGCGTGCTACCGAACGAAACCGCTGGGGCGTATCGTCGTGGCGCGTCACGCCCCCGAACGGGCGAGCCGCCTGGACGTCGAGGTCACCTGTCCGGACTACCTTGAGGTTCCCCTCACCGTGCATGCGGGGGCCCTTGGGCCGTGCGAGGTGAAGACGGTGCCGCTCGTGATCCCCCTCTCGCCGGCCCGCCTCATGGAGACGACGCACGAGACGCAGGCCCTCGCGCGCGTCGTCGTTCGTTGCTTCAGCGGTGCCGGCGTCGAGGAGGCGGCCTCAACGGTGGGGTTCACGGTTCACGGCCGCAATGCGACCGACTGGGAGGACGTGCAGTCCGTCTGCGCGTTCGTCACCCCTGAGGCCGAGGACGTGCGCAGGGTTGCCAGCGTGGCGGCTTCGCTCGACCTCGCCGCGATGGCTGACCTCCCAGACCCTCTCCTGCGAGGGTTCGGGCTCGTGCGGACCCTCGCAGGCCTGTCGCTGCACTACGTGCCGGATCCCCCTTCGGGTGGCTCCTCCTACGATCGGGTGCAGTTCGCGAGCGAGACGCTCACCCTGCGTGCCGGGGATTGCGACGACTCGGCGGTGCTTCTGGCCTCCTGCCTCGAAGGGGCGGACATCCCCACCGAGCTCCTCCTCACCAAGGATCACGTCTTCGCAGCGTTCTGCACGGGGGTGTTCGAGAAGGATGGGTTCCTCGTGTCGGCAGACCGCACCCGATACCTCGTGCGAGACGGCATGGTATGGCTCCCCATCGAGACGACCCTCCTCGCCAAGGGCTTCCTTGCCGCCTGGGACGAAGGGGTGCGCATGTTCCGGGAACTGGAGAAGACGGGTGACTACCTCGAACGCGTCCTCGTGAGGGATGGCTGGCGCACCTATCCCCCTGCGGCACCGACGCCTTCCGGCGTCGTACCTCCGCTCGACCGCACGGGTGCGAAGAGGGAGCTTCAGGAGTGGATGGCGGCGAGGGAGGCGCACCTCAGGGAGGTAGAAGCACGCCTCAGGGCGGCCCTGGCCCGGGACCCCCACGATCACGATGCGGCGTACCGATTCGGCGTGCTCCTCGGGAGGACCGGCCGGAGGCAGGAGGCGAAGGAAGTGTTCGCGGCCATCCCCGACGCGCACGACCTCGGGGCGTGGGCCAGGGTGGGGCAGGGCAACTGCGAGCTCCTCGAGGCGCATGCGGACTCCGCCGTGCGGTACTACGCACATGCCACGGAGCTTGCCCCCCACGATCCTGTTCCCTGGGTCAATCTTGGCGTGGCGCTCCTCGTGTCCGAGGACACGGAGGGGGCCTCTGAGGCGTTCGCTCGTGCACTGGCGTGCGTGGGCGGCAACGAGGAGGCCCTCGCCCGACTCCTCGGGGTGCGTCTCGAGGAGGAGGTGGCGAAGGCAGATGATGCGGAGGGCCGGCAGGTCCTGAGCCACGCAGAAGTCCTCGCCCTCATGCGCCGGGCGCGCGAGGCACATGCGGGCAGGCAGGTGGCCGAGCGTGCCCCACACAGGCACAAGTTCGCGGGGAGGAAGGCCCTCGATCCCCACCAACGTCTGAAGGCCCAGCGCCTCGTCTGTTGGCCACAGCCGCAGGTCTGAGCGTTCGATGAGGCGTGGGCACGGGCGCTCGTCCGCGCTGATCGCCGCGGTGCTCTGGACGGTCGTCGCTCTGACCTTGGCGCCGCGCCTGCTGGAGGACGTCGAGCTCTGGGCCTACGACACGCGGCAGAGGGTGCGCGGCAGCGATCTGCACAGGCGCGATGACGTGGTGGTGGTGGCCGTCGATGCGCAGACCACCGATGTCTTCGGCTGGCCGATACCTCGGGCGCGCTGGGCGGAGTGCCTCGCCGGCCTGAGCACGCTCTCTCCTCGTCAGATCGGACTCGACCTGTTCCTCACGCACCACCTGTGTGCGCCCCGAGACGACACCCTTCTCGCGGAGGTGCTCGGTGTGATACCGACCGTGATGGTGATAGGGCTGGACCTCCCGGTGGGGAAGGGTGAGAGGCTCCCCCAGGAGCCGTCTCCGGCGGACTCCCTGCTCGTCCGTTGGTGGCACCGTTCGCCCTCTTCGCGGGGAGTGCGGCAGGTTCTCCACTCCAGTGGGGTGTCTGAGCGGCCTCTTGCCGTGCTGGCCCGCGGGGCCGCCGGCGTGGGGCACGCCACCCTCGACCCTGACCGTGACGGGGTGATCCGTCGGATTCCCCTCATCATCGAGTACGGAGGGTTCCTCGTGCCAAGCTTCAGCCTCGCCCTCCTGCTCCAGCGGGAGGGTATCGAGCTGGGGGAGTGCACTTTCCTCCCGGGGAAGTCTCTCACGCTCCCCGGGAGGAGGCCCATTCCGCTCGATGCTCGTTCCCGAATGATCCTCCGGTTCTCTGGAGGGCCAGAGACCTTCACGACCTTCACCCTGGTTGAGCTCATGGGGCTGCTCGAGCGCGCGCTCCTTGACGAGGACGAGGCCGCCCGGCGGGCCTTGGAGCCCATCCGCGGGGCCACGGTCATCATCGGGGTGACCGATCCTGCCCAGATGGACCTGCCTCCCACTCCCCCTCATCCCCGTTTCCCGGGACCCGAGATCCACGCAACCGGGGTGGACAACCTGCTCCGTTGTGCGCATGTGCACCGCGCACCCTGGGGGATGGGCGCCCTCGCCACGCTCGTGCTCTCCTTCGTAGGGGCCCTCGTGGGCACGAAGCTCCGGCCGATCGCGGGAGCCGTGGCGGCGGTGGTGGCGGCGCTGGCCTTCGCTGGGGCCTCCACCGTGCTCGACGCGCGCATGGGCCTGTGGATACCCACGGTCGCACCCCTCGTGGCCCTCGCGGGGAGCGTGGGCACGAACGTGACCCTCGAACGCCGTGCCCGAGAGAGGGAACAGCGCCTCGTGAAGGACGCCTTCGGCAAGTACGTCTCGCCGGAAGCACTCCGACGACTGCTCGAGGACCCAAAGACGGTGCTTGGGAGGAGAGGAGAAAAAAAATCGATCACAATCCTCTTCTCCGACGTGAAGGGGTTCAGCGCCCTGTGCGAGGAACATGAACCTGATGCCTTGCTCACCCAACTCAACGAGTACCTCGGCGAGATGACGGATATCGTGTTCGCCTGCGGGGGCACGGTGGACAAGTTCATGGGCGACGGGCTGATGGCCTTCTTCGGCCACCCCGTCCCGGTCCGAGACCACGCACGTCGCGCCGTCGAGGCCGCCGTCCGCATGCAGGGCCGGCTGCGAGAGCTGCGGGAGAGGTGGGCTCGGGAAGGCAAGACTGCCTTCCATGTGAGGATCGGGATCAACACGGGCGAGGTGATCGCGGGGAGCATGGGAGGCGGAAGGAAGCTCGACTACACGGTGTTCGGCAGGGCGGTCAACCTGGCCCAGCGCCTCGAGAGCAACTGCGACGTGGACGGGGTGCTCGTCTCGAAGGAGACCCTCGAGCTCGCCGGGCTCGACCCTTCCCTCGCCACGCCTCGGTCGGTCAGCGCGAAGAACATTGGCACGGTGGTTGCTTACCAGATCCCCACGTGAGAGCCCCCTCGCCGTGGGTGCAGTCGGGATCCGGCGCGGGGAGGCGCCGACAGGAGGTTCGGTTGCGCGCGGTCTGCTAGCGGCACATCTTCGTCTCTGCCCACACGTAGACTATGGAGGAACGCGGTGATCTCTTCGCTCGTGCGCATGGTGACCCTTGGGTTCGTGGCGACGTTGCTCGCGGTGACCTCGCCCGCGGAGCCCTCGATGAGGGACCGGCTTCGGGTGTTCTCGTCGGTGCTTCGGCTCATCCGTGACGACTACGTCGACTCGGTCGACACCCACGACCTCATCATCTCGGGCATCCAGGGGATGCTCACGAGCCTCGATGCTCACAGCGATTTCCTCGACGCGGAGACGTACTCCAAGATGACTGAGGAGCATCGAGGGACGTTCTTCGGCGTGGGCATGACCATCGCGGTCCAGGGGGGGAGACTCACGGTGATTTCGCCCATAGAGGGGACGCCCGCGGCGCGCGCGGGGATCCTCGCGGGGGACTACATCGTTGCCATCGACGGGGCGAGCACCGCGGGGATCACGTCGGACCGGGCGGCCGAGCTCATCAGGGGGCCCAAGGGCACGAAGGTCTCGGTGACGATCCGGCGAGAGGGGATCGACCACGACCTCGTGTTCGAGCTCACTCGGGAGGAGATCCCGATCTCCAGTGTCCCGTATGCGTTCTTCGTAAGGCCGGGGATCGCGTACATCCGGCTCGCGCGGTTCGCCAAGACCACGGCCCGAGAGATGGATCAGGCCCACGAGCGGCTCTTGGCCCAGGGGCCGGTCAAGGCGGTGATCCTCGACCTCCGGGGGAACTCGGGAGGGCTGCTCACGTCTGCGGTCGAGGTCGCCGATCGGTTCCTGGACGAGGGCAAAATGATCGTGTACACGGCCGGGCGAGTGGCGAGGAGCAACCAGAGGGAGGTCGCCTCAGGCGGGCCCACGTGGCCTCACTATCCCCTCGTCGTGCTCGTGGATCGGGGGAGCGCGAGCGCCTCGGAAATCGTAGCGGGTGCGATGCAGGACTGGGATCGAGGACTCGTCGTGGGCCGGACCACGTTCGGCAAGGGTCTCGTGCAGAACGTCTATGACGTGCAGGGAGGCAATGCCATCAAGCTCACGACGGCCCGCTTCTATACGCCCAGCGGGAGGAGCATCCAGCGGGTCTATGGGGGCACCCGTGTGGACTACTACCGCCGCGCGGGAGAAGCCAACGGGGACACGACCGGTCCCATCGCGTTCAGCCAGGGCGGACGGCCCCTTCGAGCAGGTGGAGGCATCGTGCCCGACGTCACGTTGCCCATGCCGCGACGCCTCACCAGGCTCGAGATCGAGAGCCAGAGGAAAGGGATCGTTTTCGACGAAGCCTCGCGCTACCTCGCCCGTTACCCAGATCTGAGGACGAGCTTCGCTTCGTTCGAGGACTTCGAGGCGCGGTTCGAACTCGTGCCGGGTGAGGAGGACTCCCTCAAGGCCGCCTTCGTGCGGGCGGGGGTGGCCATGGACGGCGGCGAGTGGGAAGCGTCACGTGGGTCCTTGCTGCTCGCACTCCGCGCCGAGGTCGCCGGGCACATCTGGGGGCCTGCGGAACGGTACCGCGTGCTCGCGGCGCAGGACGACGACCTCGTCGCGGCCATCGCCCACGTGCCTACCGCCGCAGACCTCCTCGCGGGTCGCCTTTCCCCCAAGAAGGACAGACGGGGCGAGCTTGACACCGGTACGAGGGGGTCATAACTACCGACTCGTGCGTGTTTTGGCCCTTGCGTCCTAGTCCCCAACGGAGGTAGCCCATGGCGCGCGCCTTCACACTCCTCATGGTTTTCGCTGGCACGGCGGTGGCCTTGACGATCCACGACGTGCAGATGAATCCAAGCCTCGTCGGCACGGTCGTGACCGTCCAGGGCGTGGTGACTGTCCCGAACTCGGTGTACTCCTCGGCACCCCACAAGATCGCCGTGATCCAAGATGGGACCGGGCCGTGGAGTGGGATCATGCTCTACTGCAGCGCGGGGCTGCCGACCCTCAACCTCGGCGACCACGTGCAGGTCACGGGCACGGTTGCGGAGTACTATGGCCGCACCGAGATCGACGTGACCGATCCGGGAACGAACGTCGTGATCCTCGGCTCCCAGTCCGTCCCTCCGGTGACGTGGGTGATGGCGAATGACCTCTCCAGCGGCAACCCCGAGGTCGCGGAGAGCTACGAAGGTGTCTTGGTTGGCATCGCGGACATCACCGTGGTGGACATCGGTCCTTACGAGTACACCGCCGAGGATGCGAGTGGGACCTGCCTCGTCGGGTGGTGGTCGAACGCGTGGCCCTCCTGCCCCGTGAACCTCGGCGACGTGTACTCCTCCGTCGTCGGGATGGCAGACTACTCCTACGGCAACTACAAGCTCCAACCCCGGTTCCCGGAGGACTACAACTACCCGGTTCCGGTGGAGTTCGAGACCCTGACTGCCCAGTCTCGCGGTGCAGAGATCGTGGTGAGGTGGACCACCGCGTCCGAGAAGGACAACTTCGGGTTCAACGTGCTCCGCGCGCTGTGTGCGGACGGCCCATTCGCCAGGATCAACGAGCGCATCATCCCGGGCGCCGGGACGACTTCGGTGCCCCAGGCGTACCTGTTCGCGGACAGGAACGTGACCCCGGGGACCACCTACTTCTACCTCGTCCAAGATGTGGCGACGAACGGGACCACCCGGGATCATGGTCCTGTGTCGTGCACCTTCGTCCCCCAGCACGCCTCGTCCTGGGGTGCCATCAAGGCCCAGTTCGCCCACTGAGTGTCTGGGGAGAGGCGGGCCTTTGCCCGCCTCTCCCATCCCCTCGCCCCACCGCCTCCCCGAAGGAGATTCCGATGACAAGGATCCTCGTCACGTGCGCGGCGCTCGTGCTCTCGACTGCCCCCCTCGGAGCGGTGAACATCGGTGATTTGCACACGAACGATTCCCAAGGGGTGAGCCTCTGGAACGGGAGCACCGTGTCGATCGACGGGGTGATCACGGTGAGCACCGGGACATTCACCACGACGTACACGGAAGTGTACATCCAGGACGTAACGGGCGGCCTCATGGTGTACCATCCGCGCATCCCCGTGACCTTCGCGGTGGGCGACAGCGTGAGCATGACGGGGCTCATCCAGCAGTACCGCGGGATGACCGAGATCGTGCCGGACAGCGCAAGCGTCGTGATCCACGGCACGGGGAGTGCGGTCCCTGACACGACGGTCCTCACCTGCCTCGAGGTCACCCAGACCTTCCAGCCCGATTTCACTGAGCCGAACGAGGGCAGGCTCGTGCGAATCGACAACGTCACCTACTCCGGCACCTGGCCCTCCCCGGGGAACTCGGGGGCGGTGAGCATCACGGACGCGAGCGGGACCTGCGTGCTGTACATCGACCGCGATACCGACTGCGACGAGATGACCCCACCCGCAGGCACCTTCTCCGTGGTGGGCGTGCTGAAGCAGTACGCGGGGGCCGCTCCTCCCTGGACGTCCGGGTACGAAGTCCTCCCACGGTCGAGCGCAGACATCATCTTCCCGAACGCGCCGCGCATCCTCTCCGGCCCGGTCGAGACAGCGCTCCAGCCGAGCTCCGTGACGATCGTGTGGACCACCGACGTCCCCTCGACGAGCGTCGTGGAGTACGGGCTCACCCCCCTCTATGGTTCAACGACACAAGACCTCACACCGGTCATCGAGCATTCGGTCCCACTCACGGGACTCACACCTGGGACCATCTACCACTTCCGCGTGAGGTCGTCGGACACCAACGGGACCACCGTGAGCGGTGACCGGGTCTTCTCAACCGCCTCGGCGCCCGGATCGACGGGGACGATGCAGGTCTACTTCAACAAGAGCGTGGACACGAGCTACTCCACGGGGGTCCCTGCCCAGACCGTGAGCGACCTTTCTACGGTGGTTGTCCCGAGACTCAACGCGGCGACGTACAGCATCGACGCGTGCCTGTACAGCCTCACCCTGTCGAACGTGACGACCGCCCTCATCGCCGCGAAGAATAGGGGTGTGCTCGTTCGCTTCATCTACGAGGCGGACAACTACAGCGCCCAGATCGAGAACCTCATCGCCGCAGGTATCCCCTGCATCGCCGACAACTACGGTTCAAACAGCGGGGCAGGGACGATGCACAACAAGTTCTTCATCATCGATGCCGATGCCCGTGGCGACATGAATCCCGCGAACGACTGGGTACTCACCGGGAGTTGGAACGCCACGATCGCGGGGAACAACCCCAACCAGAACCACCAGAACGTCATCTTCATCCAGGACCAGGCGCTCGCAGGCGCCTACACACGGGAGGTCGAGGAGATGTGGGGGTCGAGCACGATGACGCCATCCCCCGTCAACTCGAGGTTCGGCTCGAACAAGACTGATAACACTCCTCATAGGTTCATTATCAACGGTGTTCCAGTCGAGTGCTACATGAGCCCATCTGATGCGGTATCTCAGAGAATAGCTGACGCTATTCTCGCCTCGAGTAAGTCTTGCTTCTTCGCTTTGATGTCTTTCACCCGGTGGACTCAGCACGATGCGTTGAAGTACCGGTGGTATACGAGCGAACCGTGTTTCCAGCTCCGCGGGGTGTTCGACAGTGCGCAAGGAGATCCTACCAGCGGGAGCCGCTACCACGACATGGTCGCCGATGCGTACGCGGTTGATCCGTGGTCCCCACCTGCGGACGACGTGCACCTCGATGGAGAGTCGGGCACCCTGCACCACAAGTACGCGATACTCGACGCGAACGACGTCGGCGGGAACCCCACGGTGATCACCGGGTCGCACAACTGGTCGAGTGCTGCGGAGACGAGCAACGACGAGAATACGCTGTTCATTCATTCGGCACTGATCGCCAACCTCTACCTGCAGGAGTTCGCTGCGCGCTACCACGCGGCGGGGGGAGTGCAGCCCCTCGTGCCCGCGAGTTGGCTCGTGGTGAACCTGTCCCAGGCCGGTTCGAACCTCGTGATGAGCTGGAGTCCGGTGGAGTGTGGGTACAGCTATGCCCTGTACCGGTTCACGACGGCGTTCGCCGAGACGTCTGGGGTCGCCCCGTTGGCGATCATCCCCATGCAGCCCACGTCGTACACCGATGCGGGGGTTCTAGGGAACCCTTCGACGAACTACTTCTACTCCCTCGTGCCGAGGAACCTCCTCGGCGAGCCGTTTGGCCCGGGTGTCCGCTTTGGCGAGTTTGACTGGGGGGTGGACATCCCGCTTCAGGGGAGGGGAGGGGATGCGAGGCGGTAGGGAGGTGTGGGGCCGGATTCGTCTGGCCTCGGGGGACATCACTGGCTGGGAGGTGGATGCCGTGGTGAACGCGGCCAACCCCTCGCTCCTTGGGGGTGGGGGAGTGGATGGGGCGATCCATCGAGCCGCTGGCCCGGAGCTCTTGGCGGAGTGTCGGACTCTGGGGGGATGCGCGCCGGGCGACGCGAAGGCGACGCGCGGCTACCGTCTCCCGGCGCGGTGGATCATCCATACGGTGGGGCCCGTGTGGCGAGGGGGCACGGAGGGGGAGGACGAGGTACTCGAGCGCTGTCATACGAGGGCACTCGAGGTGGCCTGTGAGCTCGAAGCGCGCACCGTTGCGTTCCCTGCGATCTCCACCGGGGCCTACGGGTTCCCGGTTGCGCGCGCCGCACGCATCGCCCTCGGAGCCACGGCCGCGTTCCTCGCGTCACACGACCTTCCGGGGCGGGTGGACTTCGTGCTGTTCGGCGAACGAGCGCTCGGGGCGTGGACGGAGGCGTTTGAACGCCTCCGGGGAGGAGCATCGTGACGAGGCGTGTACTGCGGGCGAAGATCCACCGGGTGCGGGTGACTGCGACGAGGCTCGACTACGAGGGGAGCCTCGGGATCGCCAAGGAGCTCATGGAGGCCGCGGGGATCGCGCAGTGGGAGGAGGTGCAGGTCGCCATCCTCTCGACGGGAGAGCGGTTCACCACGTACGCCTTCGAGGCCCCTCCTCGCACGGGGGTCTCGCTCCACGGTGCGGCCGCCCGGCTCGGGCAAGTGAACGATCTGGCGATCGTGATGAGCTACGCGTCGATAGACGAGCGCGACCTCGCGGCGCACCGTCCCATCGTGATCCACATGGAGGACGATGGCCTCACGATGAAGAGGGAGTAGCCTCTCCGAACTGCTGGGCGTGGAACCTCCGGAAGGGTTCGCACGTCTCGAGGAGTCCGCGGTACGACCCCTGTGCCAGGACGCGTCCCCTGTCCATGACCACGATCCTGTCGGCCGCCCGGATGGTGCCGAGGCGGTGGGCGATGGTGATCGAGGTTCGGCCCGCGAGGAGCCGTCGGAGGGCCTGCTGGACGAGGCGTTCCGACTCCGAGTCCAAGGAACTGGTTGCCTCGTCGAACACGATGATGGGGGCATCGCGCAGGATGGCCCGGGCGATGGAGAGTCGTTGTTTCTCTCCCCCAGAGAGTCGAGAGCCCCCCTCGCCGAGCACCGTGTCGTACCCATCCGGGAGCGCGGTCACGATCTCGTGCACGAAGGCGGCCTTGCAGGCGTCTTCTATCTCGCGCACCGTCGCGTTCGGGCGCGCGAAGCGGAGGTTCTCGACGACCGAGGCGTTGAAGAGGAAGGTCTCTTGATCGACGTAAGCGAGGTGAGACCTGAGGTCGTCGAGCCTGATCTCTCGGAGGTCGACCCCGTCGAGGAGGATCACCCCTTCCTGGGGATCGTCGAACCGGCACAGGAGGTTGAGCACGGTGGTTTTGCCGGCACCGGAGGGCCCGAACAAGGCTACCGCCTCCCCTTGCCGCACCTCGAGCGAGAAATCCTCGAGAACCGGCTTTGCCCCATCGTAGGAGAAGGTCACGTGACGGAACTCGATGTGGCCCTGAACCTTGTCCAAACGTACCGCCGTGGGGAGGTCGGTGATACGGGGACGTGCGTCGATGAGCTCGACGATCCGCTCGAGGCAGGCGAGGGACGATTGGACCTGGACGTTGAGTGACGCGAAGGTCGTGACCGGACCGTAGAAGGCCCTGCCGAGCACGAAGAAGAACCCGAGGAGGGTCCCGGGCGTCATGGTTCCCTTCTGGATCTCGTGGACCCCAGCCATGAGCACGACCACCCCTCCCAAGGCGACGAGGACGGAGATCGCTTGGGAGTGGTACGCCTCGAGCATCCCTCTCTGGACCGAGAGGGTGTAGAGCCTCTGCACCTGCTCCGCGAACCTCGCCACCCTGAGCGATTCCCTGCTCAAGGTCTTGATGAGCCGCATGCCTGCCATGGCTTCCTGAAGGGAACGGGTCACCGTGGCCATCTGCTCCTGCAGCCTCCTGGAGAGCGTGCGAGCCCGGCGATTGAACAGGCGGGTGACGACCACGATGAACGGGACCATGAGGCCGCTCAAGAGCGTGAGCTTCCAAGACCTGCTGAGCACGAGGTAGAGGGCGCTGGCCCCAAGGATGAGCTGGCTGAGTATCGTCAGGAAGGTGGACGTGAGAAGGACCTGGACGCCGCCGACGTCGTTGAGTATGCGCGAAATGAGGTCCCCGGTGGGACGTCCCTGCACGAACGAGAGATCGAGCTCGTGGAGGTGGCGGTACAGGTCGTGCCGCAGGTCCCTGATGATCGCGGCACCCACCGTGTAGATGAGGTAACGATTGACGAGGTAGGCGAGCACCGCGACGAGGAAGAGCGCACCATAGAGCCACCCCAAGCGCACGAGGCTTGACCAGTCCTTCAAGAGGAGGACTTTGTCCACCGCGTAGATCGTCACGAGGAACGGTACCCACAGCGACGCGAGGGTCTGGAACACCAGGAGTGCCGCCAGGCCTGCCATCCTCAGTCGGTACGGCTTCAGGTAGGGGAGGATCCGGCGGAGGATGGCCCAGGATGAGGAGCGAGTGACTGATGGGGTCACGGATGCCACCTGAGGAGTGGGAAGGAAGGCACGCCCGCAGGATAGAGTGGGGCGGGCACGGGGTCAAGAACACCGCGGATCCGTGCGACGTTTCGTCTGGTCCCGAACTGCTGCTCCGCGTGGGAGCTCGCGCACTGGAAGCCGTGCACCCGGACCGCCTCCTCCCGGGGTTCATCGAACCGGTGGGAGCCTCGCGGTTTGGGCTCCTGGTGCGGGGGAGGCTCCACGTCTTCCCCTCCCGTCGGCTGGTGCTCATCGCCCTGGGCAAGGCGGCCCCGAGCATGGCAGCCGCGGCCATGCGCAGGGTGATCGGTCCTTTCGAAGGAGTGGGAGTGGGGCCAGGCCGGGTCGCACCAATCCTCCCAGGCTGGCAGTGGTGGCAGGCCGACCATCCGGTCCCATCGTGGCGGAGCGTGCACGCGGCAGGGGCGGTCCGTTCGGTCTTGGCCGGGGTAGGGAGGGGGGACCTCGTCGTGGTGCTGGTGTCTGGGGGGGCCTCGGCCCTCGCCTGCTGGCCGTGCCCTGGGGTCAGGATCGAGGAGATCGCGGCCCTCACCCGCAGCCTCCTGCTGGGTGGCTCCTCCATCCACGCGCTCAACGTGCGTCGTCGCGAGGTGGACCTGTTCAAGGCAGGGGGCGTGGCCCGTTGGGCGTCCCCGGCCCAGACGATCGGACTGATCCTCTCTGACGTGCCGGGGAACGCGCTCTGGGCGGTGGGGTCAGGCCCCACCGTGACGGGGCACCCAGACGCCAAAGGGGCGACGGACCGATGGCCGTTCCCCCCGCCGGTCAACGTGCTCGTCGGATCGAACGAGACCGCACTCTCCGCGGCGGAGAGAGAACTCGCCCGCCTGGGCCTGCGGGTGCACGTGCGGCCGGGCGGGCTACAGGGACCCGCGCGTGCCCTCGGCGAGCGGCTCGCCGAAGAGGCGCGGCACCTGGCGAGAACCGGCTTCCGTGGCTGCCTGCTCCTTGGGGGAGAGCCAAGCGTGGAGGTGAGGGGCGACGGGGTCGGCGGCCGGTGTACCGAGCTCGCCCTGTCCATCGCCATGGGCATCGCCGGATGCCATGGGGTCTGGGCCCTGACCCTCGCCACCGACGGGACCGACGGGGTCACCACGAGCGCGGGTGCCCTCGTGGGCCCCCAGACCGTTGCGCGTGGGATCGCCCTGGGCCTTGATCCTCAGGCGGCACTCGCGCGGAACGACTCATGGACCTTCCTCGAACGCGTGGGAGCCACCATTCGGACCGGCCCCACGGGAACGAACGTGTCCGACATCGCAGCCATCCTGATCGACCCAGAGGACCGGGGAGCCACGGCTTCACCCTGAGCAGGGAGGAAGCGGGACGCGAGGAGGAGCGCGGCTCTGAAGCTGTCTGATAAGATACATTATGTTTATCCGATGCAACCCGCCCGAGTCGTCCCCGATCCGCCGCTCCCCCTCGCCCTCTCTCACCCGGTACCGGGGCTGGACGAACGCCCCCCCATGGGGTGGACCCCGGGCGTTGTTCGGGAACTTCCGCGGGATTCCCCTCGGGGTTGCTTCAGCACGACGGGATCGGTTCCACCTCGACGGTGCCCGCCGAGCCCCCCACCACGACTGCATCGACGAAGGTGCCGGGGCTCACCCGGAGCGGGAGCCTGTACGACCAGTCGATCTCCGGGGCGTCCGTCCAGGCGCGGCCGAGGGCGGCCCCGTCCGGTGTCTCACGATCAATGAGGACGAGGAGTGTGGACGTGAGAATCTGGTTCATGTGACGGGCCATTTGGTCATACAGGAGTTGCTCGAGCGCCTCGCGGCGTCTCTCCACCTCGGCGGCCGGAGGCCTCCTCTTGGTGGCCGAGGGGGTGCCTGGTTGGGGGCTGTACGCGAACACCCCCACGCGGTCGAGGTCTGCCCATTGGATGAACTTGAGGAGGTGGTTGAAGTCGCGTTTCGTTTCGCCTGGATGACCAAGGAGAATCGTGGCGCGAAGGATGGCGTCAGGCAGGGTCGACCTGATCATGCCGATGAGTGGTTCCCACCCCGCATCGGGTGCAGAGCGGCGCATGGCGCGCAGCACGCGGGGGCTTGCATGCTGGAGGGCCAGGTCGAAGTAGGGGAGCACCGGGCGTTGGGCCATTGCCCTCACGAGCGCGGGGGACACGAGAGACGGGTTGAGGTAGAGCACCCGAAGCCAGCGCTCCCCTCCCCCATCGGCCTGGACCACGTCGGCAGCGCGAAGGAGCAGGTCCGGGAGCGCGTCCACACGCCCGAGGTCCCTGCCGTACGCGGTGGTGTCTTGGGCAACGAGCACGATCTCCTTCGCTCCCTCTTTGAGGACTCGACGGATCTCCGCGAGGATGTCGCCGAGGGGCACACTCCGCTGTGGCCCCCTGATCCGAGGGATCACGCAGAACCCACACCCGGCGTCGCACCCCTCCGCGATCCGCACGTACCGCACGTGGCTCCACCCGAGGTTTCGCCGCGGCCCCCCCCTTGGAAGAGACGGTGGGGACGAGCGAAAGAGCCTCCGACCTGAGGTTGTGTCTGAAGTGAGCAGTCCGGGGAGTCGGCCCCAGTCGTTCACGCCCACGATCGCGTCCAGGTCAGGGAGGTGCCGCGCGAGGGCTTCGCCCTCGAGTTGGGCGAGGCACCCGGCAGCCACGACTCGCCCCACCCTCCCCGCGCGTTTGAGGAGGCACGCCGACAGGACCGCCTCGAGCGACTCCTCTTGGGCTTCCCTCACGAAGGCGCAGGTGTTCACGATGACGAGATCAGCGCGGTCGGGGGTCCGAGCGAGACGCCATCCGTGCGCGGTGAGGAGCCCGGCGATGTACTCACTGTCCACGTGGTTCTTTGGGCAGCCGAAGGTGGAAACGAAGAAACGGGGGCGGTACGTCGAGGTGCCTCGTGGCCTGGTTGGGCTAGTCAAGAACGACGACTTCGACGCCTGGAGGCGCGGGCAGCGTGAACAGCCTGTCTACCCCACGGGGTATCTCCTCGCGCACCCACGAGGCGACGGAGTACGTCGTGAGGTTGCCGGCGATGTCCTGGAGTCGCGCCCACCCTGGCAGCACCTGCCCCCGTGGGACGAACACCTCCACCCGGGCGTACTCTGACGTCCGCTCCTCATCGATCCACACGAGCCACAGGCCCTCCTGGTCGGCGATCACCGTGTCGGCCTGGAGGGCGACTGGTCGAAGGTTGAGGAGGTGGCCAAGGGGGCTGTCGCGCCAGTCGAGCGTGGGGTCCTGGTTCCGCACGAGGATTTGGCGGTTCTCCGGTGCGTACGTGCGTACCTGGGTCCCTGTCGCCACGACTATCTGGCTGTCCGGTTCTCCGTACGTGGCACGGAATCGGTTGGGGGGGAGGAACCACACCTCCAGGCTGCGCGAGAGCACCTCGCCGGTGAGGGGCCATCTGAGCTCTTGGGTGGCGACGAGGTGATGAAGGCGGGGTTCTCTCATGAGCCGCTCCCATCTCGCCACGAGGGAGTCAGCCATGGACACGGCTGCAGCCACCACGAGCGCGATCATGGTGCCTCCTCTCCGGGTGCAGCCGCCGGGGTCATCGCTCACCCTCACCCGTGCAGTGCTCCAGCCACGTAGCGTCCACGAGCACGTCCCTGGGCTTGCTCCCCTGGGCTGGGCCGACCACCCCTTTCGCCTCGAGAATATCCATCAGTCTCCCCGCCCGCGCGTAGCCGACCTTCAGACGGCGCTGGAGCAGGGAGGTGCTGCCGAGTCGGTTGAGGATCACGACGCGGGCGGCGTCCTCCCACAACGGGTCCTCCCCCTCCCCTGCCTCCTCGTCCGGCTGCGCTCCGAAGAAGCTCGGTGCCAACCCAGGCGCCCCAACTGGAGGGGGCTCTGTCGCTGCGACGGCAGGAGAGGCTTCGCCCGCCGGTGACTGTGCTCGCCAGAACTCCACGAGCGCGCGCACCTCGTCCTGGGTGATGAAGGCCCCGTGCACGCGCTGGGGCCCGGGGGCCCCTGGCGGGAGGAACAGCATGTCGCCCTTGCCCAAGAGTCGTTCGGCTCCCGGGGAGTCGAGGATGATGTTCGAGTTGACCCGCTGCATGACCTGGAACGCGATCCGGCCGGGGAAGTTCGACTTGAGGACCCCAGTGACGATCTCCTTGGAGGGGCGCTGCGTCGCGACGATGAGGTGGATCCCGACGGCGCGCGCCTTCTGGGCGATGCGAATGATCACGGCCTCCATCTCTGCAGGCGCGCTCATCATGAGGTCGGCGAGCTCGTCGATCACCACCACGACGTACGGCATCTCGCTCGCACGCTCCGGCTCGCTCGCGTGGAACTCACCGATGTCGCGCACGCCTTTCCCGGAGAGGAACTCGTACCGTCGCTCCATCTCGTTCGCGGTCCAGGTGAGGGTCTTGAGGGCGACCTTGGGGTCGGTGACCACTGGGTACAAGAGGTGCGGGATGCCCTCGTAGGCGGTGAGCTCGACCCTCTTGGGGTCGATGAGGAGGAACCGCACCATGTGGGGGGTCACGCGCATGAGTAGGCCGCAGATGAACGAGTTGATGCAGCTGCTCTTGCCGGAGCCGGTGGTTCCCCCGATGAGCAGGTGGGGAAGAGTGGAGAGGTCGCACGCGACCGGTTCCCCGACGGAGTCTCTCCCCACGGCCAAGAGGAGCGGGGAACTCGACGAGGAGAAGACCGGGGCCTGCATGAGGTCGCCAAGCCGCACGATGGCCGCCTTTCGGTTGGGCACTTCGATCCCCACCACGCCGGTGCCAGGTATCGGAGCCACCACGCGGGTCTGGAGTGCCTTGAGGGCCAAGGAGATATCGTCGGCGAGGCTCTCGATACGCGACACCTTCACCCCGGGGGCAGGCTCGACCTCGAACCTCGTGATAACCGGGCCCGGGACCGCCCTCACCACCTTGGCCGTCACCCCGAAGCTGCCGAGGGCCTCTTCGAGCTTCTGCTTCCGCCGCTCGATCTCCTTGGGATCCACGAAAGGCTGCATGGGCCCATCGGATCGGAGGAGAGACAGGGGGGGGAGCCTGAAGGGCCAGGAGTCCAGTGCGACCTGAGCCGGCTGGGGCTCCTGGACCCGGGGCTCCTCTTGCACCGAAGGAACCACCGGCTGCACCGGTACCTCAGGCTGTCCGGTATCGGGGGGCGCTACCGGCCGAGTTTTCGGCCGAGCCCGCCTAAGGCGTCGTGGAGACATCCTCGGCAGCGACGGCACGCGCACCCGCCGCGAGAACCCCCCGGCGGCATGGAAGGGCAAGAGCAGGAGGGCCAGTATGAGGAAGACGGACGTTCCCGTGGGCCCGATGGTTCGCTCGCCAAGGGTATTCAGGCCCACCCCGATGCGCCCTCCGGCGTGGAGGCCGGTCGTCCACCTCGGCCAGCGGGCGGAGGCCGCCGCGAGCGCGAGCCCAAAGCCCATGAGCATGAGGCACCAGTACCACAGTCGCCGGCGCAGCGCCGGCCACACCGGTGCGATCCCCCCGAGCACCAGGAGCCCCACGATGCTCCACCCGGCCACGCTCCCTAGTGCCCACCGCACGAGGTGGGCGACGGCTGCGCCGAGGAGGCCACAGTGGTTCTCTACCTCCGTGTACAGCACCGCGCGGAGGCCCCCCTCCGAGGCGGCCCGACGCAGGGCGAACCAATCGTTCGGCTCGTGAGTCACGAGGCTCACCGCACCGAGGGCGCCGAGCGCGAGGGTGAGCAGGACCTTGGCGATCGCTGCTCCGCTCACCGTGCGGGAATCACTCAACATGTCCTCGTCATCCCGCGGGGGGTGGTCATAGGAGCCCGGCCTCTCGGAAGCTGAAGTAGCCAGCCGAGCCGATGACCAGATGGTCCAAGAGGGTGACATCAACCGTGGCGAGCGTGCTCCTCAGCTCACGAGTGAGGCGCACATCGTCCTCGGACGGCTCGTGATCACCGCTCGGGTGGTTGTGGACCACGACCACGCTCTTGGCCTTCGTCTCGAGGGCCGCCTCCGCCACGCGCCGCGGGTACACGACCGCTTGATCGACCGTGCCGTGCTGCAGCTCCCGCACCTCGCGTACTCGGTTCTTCGTGTCGAGACAGGCGATGAGGAAGCGTTCCTCCAGGAGGCCCCGCAGCCTTGAGCGGAAGTAGACCGCCACGTCCCTCGGACTGCGGAGGTAGTCCAAGGCTCGCTCGACCGGGTCCATGCACGTGAGTGCCATCGCGTGCACGAGCTTGAGGAGTACGACCGTGTGCTCCCCTACCCCATCGCTCTGACGCAGCTCGCCCGGTTCCGCCTCAAACACGGCCGGGAGGCTCCCGAACCGACGGAGGAGCTCCTTGGCCAGGGGTTTGGTGTCTTTGCGCGGGAGGGAGAACGTGAGGAGGAGCTCGAGGAGCTCGTGCGGGGCGAAGCCTGCGCCCAAGCCTTCGAGGAATCTCCGTCGCAACCGGAGGCGATGACCGCGGGCGAGTGCGGGATCCATGTGGACTCACCCTCCCCTCTCCAGCCGCACCATGGTTTCGACGTGTGCGGTATGGGGAAACAGGTCGAATGGCACGACCCTCGCGACCGCGTAGCCTCGACGAGCGAGGGACATGACGTCACGCGCGAGGGTGTGCGGGTCACACGAGACGTAGACGATGATGGGGGGACCAATCTCGACGAGGGCCTCCAGGTCGTGTGGGAGCAGGCCGGCGCGCGGTGGGTCCAAGAGCGCGACGTCCGGGCGAGGCACCCCCCTGCGCCGCACGGAGCTCAGGGATCCCCGCTCGAACGACACGTGGGACAGCCCTGCCCGAGAGGCGTTGTGTGCCCCAAGGGTGCACGAACCGCGGGAGATCTCGACGCACACGACACGTGCGTGCCGCTTCGCGAGACACAGCGCGGGCCACCCGACGCCCGCGTGGGCGTCGAGGAGAATCCCCCCCTCGGGCACGAGCCGGCGCAGGGTCTGCACCATGGTCGGAAGCTGAGAGGTGTTGACCTGGAAGAAGGATTCCGCCCCCACGTCAAACCTGACCCCCTCACAGGAGAACGTGACCACCGCGGACGTGCCTCCCCGTTCGACTCGCGCGTCCGGGAGCACGGAGCGCAGCTCCTCGATCCGTCGCGGGTCGTGCCCATCGTGCACGACCACGAGGGGGCAGCCCTCCGTGCCGGCACGGAGCACGACGCGGAACAGGCGGTTCTCGGCCCCACGGCGCGCCCAACGGGCGACCGTCTCGAACAGGTCCCTCACCCGTGCGTCCAGCACGGGGCAGGACTCGAGCTCCACGATCGTGTGGGAACGTCGGCGGAGGAACCCCACCCTCCCGGCCGCAACGTGGAGGCTCGCCTTGTTCCTGTAGCCACAAACGAGGGGGCTTGGAACGATGGGGTCCACCTCGACCCCGATCCGACGGAACGCCTCGCTCACCCACCTCCGCTTCGCCTCACACTGGGCCTCGTAGCTCACGTGCTGGAGGTGGCAGCCCCCGCACTCGGCGAAGGCGGGGCAGAAGGGGTCGGTCCGGCTTGGGCCGGGCACGAGGATCTCCTCGAGTGCCCCGAAGGCGTAGGAACCTCGGTCGTCCACGATGCGGGCGCGAATCGTCTCCCCCTCGGCCACAAAGGGGACGAAGGTCACCTTGCCCTCGACCCTCAGCACCCCCCATCCGCCAGGAGCGAGTTCGTCCACGGTCGCGATGAGGGACCTTGACGCTGCCTCGCGCGGCGCGGCAAGTTCGAGCGTTCCCGAACACACGTGAGGACCGCTCATGTACTCTCCATTCATCGATCTCCTACGGGACGACCACGTGGTAGTGTTCGACGGTGCGATGGGCACCATGCTGTACGCGAAAGGGGTGCCGCTCAACCACTGCTACGACGAACTCTGCCTGTCCAACCCTGCCCTGGTGCGTGACATCCACGCCCAGTACGTGCGGGCGGGGGCACAGGTCATCGAGACGAACACATTCGGTGCCAACCGATACAAGTTGGCGTCCCACGAGCTCGCGGACAAGGTGACCCAGATCAATACCCGGGCCGTGGAGATCGCGCGCGCCGAGGCCAGGACCGGGGTGCTCGTCGCAGGGGCGATCGGCCCGCTCGGGCTCAAGATCGAGCCCTGGGGTCCCACGAGCGTCGAGGAGGCGCGTGAGGCTTTCCGGGAGCAAGCGCAGGCGCTCGCCCAGGCCGGGGTTGACCTGTTCGTTTTGGAGACGTTCAGCGACCTGAACGAGATTCACCAGGCCCTCCGTGCGGTCCGCGATGTTGCCGACCTCCCGGTGATCGCGCAGATGACGGTACAGGAAGACTGCACGAGCCTGTATGGGACGACCCCCGAGGTCTTCACCCAACGGCTCGACGCGTGGGGCGCCGACGCGATTGGCATCAACTGCTCGGTCGGCCCCCTCGTGATGCTCCAGACCCTGGAGCGCATGGTGGGCCACACCCAGAGGCCACTCTCCGTGCAACCCAACGCGGGGATCCCTCGGAACGTGGAAGGGAGGAACATCTACCTCGCCTCGCCCGAGTACATGGCCGAGTACGCGCGTCGGTTCATCCTCACCGGGGCCCGGATCGTGGGGGGCTGCTGCGGCACCACGCCGGCCCACATCCGCGCGATCGCCAACGCCGTAAGGGCATTGCGCCCACGGCGTGCGCACGTGATCGTGCACGAGCCGCCGAAGGCGGAGGGGGAGCCTCCCTCTGCCGCGATCCCAAGGGAGGCCAAGAGTCCGTTTGCGGCCAAGCTCGCGTCAGGCGAGTTCGTGACCTGCGTGGAGCTCGTGCCTCCCCGCGGTCACGGCGTCGCGAGGGTCCTCGAGCGGGCGAGGAAACTCAAGCAGGCGGGGATCGACGCGGTGAACATCCCAGACGGCCCCCGCGCCTCCGCTCGGATGTCTCCCCTGGCCCTTGCCGTGCTCCTCGAGCGCGAGGCCGGCGTGGAGACCATCTTGCACTACGCATGCCGGGATCGCAACCTCGTCGGCATGCAGTCGGACCTCATCGGGGCTTTCGCGTTGGGGCTCCGTAACCTGCTCCTCGTCACGGGCGATCCGCCCAAGCTCGGTGACTACCCGGACGCCACCGCGGTCTTCGACGTCGATTCGATCGGGCTCACCAACATGGTGAAGCGGCTCAACGAAGGGTTGGACCTGGGGGGCAACTCCATCGGCCACCCCACCGCATTCCACATCGGGGTGGGGGTCAACCCCGGTGCCGTCGACCTGGACTACGAGCTGCGGCGCTTCGCGTACAAGGTCGAGGCAGGCGCCGAGTTCGCCATCACGCAGCCAATCTACGATCCCCGGCTCCTCGAAGGATTCCTGCGCCGCATCGAGGGGTTCGACATCGATCTCATCGTCGGGATCTGGCCCCTGGTCTCCCTGCGCAACGCCGAGTTCATCGCCCACGAGGTCCTCGGCACCAAGGTGCCCCCCATCGTGCTCGAGAGGATGGCGAGGGCCGAAGAGGCCGGGGGAGCCTCGGAGGAGGGGGTGGCGATCGCGAGAGAGGTACTCGCGCAGGTGAGGCCCATGGTGCAGGGAGTACAAGTGGCGGCGCCGTTCGGGAGGATCGACTGCGCGCTCGCGGTCCTTGGCAAGGCCCTCGACGCCCTTGAGAGTTGACGGAGCGCCCGCGGGGATCTAACCTGATCCTCTTGTCGACTTCGGCATTCCCTTCGGGAGGTGATCATGCGCGGTGCCTCACTCGTGATCCTGTCACTCGCCCTGCTCGTCCGCGTGTTGCCGGCGGCCGCAGGGGTGACGCCCGGTGGCCTTCGAGGCCTGATCGAATCCTTGGATGCAGGCAATGACGGCACGGGCACCCTCACCCTCGGATTCCACGGTGCCTACCGATCCGAGGCCGACACCGGGCAGAGCACATCCCGCTCCCACTTCGGAGAGGTTCGTCTCAGCATCACCTACGCCCTCGCCCGGTTTCTCGAGCTGGGCGGCTCCGTGCCCTACCGCATGGACTACGTGACCGACCGGAGAGACACGGATGGGGCCGCCAGCGACTTCCAGAGTGGGTTCGGCGACCTCGAGACTCGCGTCAAGGTGAGCCTTCCCTTCGGCTCACGGGACGCGTTCCGGCTCGGGGCCATGGGCTCCTACCGATTCACCACCGGGGACGAGGCGAAGGGCTACGGGGGAACAGACCCGGTCATGGGGTTGATGGGGTTACTCTCGTTGGATTTGTCCGAGATCCCCGGGACCGCCCCCCTGATGATCAACCTCAACGCAGGTGTCGAGCGCCACAAGGATGTCCAGGCCGCGGCTGGGCAGCCGGCCGAGACGGACAACGATCTTCTTCGCCTCGCCGCCTCCATCGAGTTCCCTACCCCGAACATGTCGTTTTTCCTCGAGATTTCCACGGAACAATGGTACCAAAGAAAGGGCTTGGGCTTCTCGGATTCGCCCATTTGGCTGACCCCAGGGGCTCGGTTCGGGGGGCAGGGAGAGAACTGGCTCGACCTGGGGGTGCGCATCGGCGTGAATCCCGATCACGCCACCCTCAAGGCGCCAGGCTGGGAGATCTATGCGGCGCTCGGCGTGCCGTCGGTCATGACGAGACGCGATCGTGACCGCGACGGGGCGCCCGACGACGTCGATGCGTGTCCAGACACCCCCCACGGCGCCGTGGTCGACGCGCGTGGGTGCCCCATCGACTCGGACCTCGACGGGGTCTATGACGGGCTCGACCGCTGCCCCGGGACGCCGCGGGGCGCCGTGGTCGACCTGTGGGGCTGCCTACTCGACACGGACGGGGACGGGGTTCCCGATGGCCTCGACAAGTGCCCGAACACGCCACCGCAGGTCCCGGTCGACCGTGTGGGCTGTCCACTCGACACGGACGGGGACGGGGTTCCCGATGGCCTCGACAAGTGCCCGAACACGCGTCCCAACACCGTGGTCGACGAGCATGGCTGCCCCATCGATGAGGACTCCGATGGGGTTCCCGACGGGATCGACAAGTGCCCCGGCACGCCGTACGGGGCCAAGGTCGACGCGAACGGGTGTCCGTTGGATTCCGATGGGGATGGGGTTCCCGATGGGCTTGACAAGTGCCCTGACACGCCATACGGGGCCCTCGTGAATCCCGATGGCTGCCCCCTCGACGAGGATTCCGATGGGGTTCCCGACGGGATCGACAAGTGTCCCGGCACGCCCTATGGCGCGGTCGTCGACCGGCACGGGTGTCCGTTGGATTCCGATGGGGATGGGGTTCCCGATGGCCTCGACAAGTGCCCGAACACACGCCCTGGGGTCAAGGTGAACAAGTGGGGGTGCCCGGAGCGGACGAGGCTCGAGGGGGTGAACTTCGCCTACAACAGCGCCGAACTGGAGCCAGAGTCATTCCCCATCCTCGACAAGGTCGGCCAGCTCCTGGTGGACATCCCGGAGATGCGCGTGCGCATCGAGGGGCACACGGACTCGGACGGGTCCGACGCGTACAACTTGACCCTGAGCCAGCGCCGCGCGGAGGCGGTGCGGGCGTACCTCCTCAGGACGTTCAACATCGATCCGCTGAGGATCGAGGCACGAGGCTTCGGCGAGTCGGTCCCCATCGCGAGCAACGCGACCCCCGAAGGCAAAGCGCTGAACCGAAGGGTCGAGTTCGTCACGATAGAGTAGGGACGACCCGCACGAGAGGAGCCTCATGAGCCGCCGCATAGGGATGATCCGCAACATCGGGATCATTGCCCACATCGATGCGGGTAAGACCACGACGAGCGAGCGATTCCTCTTCTACACGGGGACGACGCACCGTATCGGGAGCGTAGACGAGGGTTCCACCGTGATGGACTACCTCGAGCAGGAACGCCAGCGTGGGATTACCATCACCTCGGCGGCGGCGACGATCCAATGGGCGGGTCACACGATCAACCTCGTGGACACCCCGGGGCACGTTGACTTCACGGTCGAGGTAGAGCGGTCCTTGATGGCGATCGATGGGGCGATCACGATCCTGTGCGGGGTGGGGGGAGTCGAGCCGCAGACGGAGAACGTGTGGCGCCGTGCCCAACGGTACGAGCTCCCCAGCATCGTGTTCGTCAACAAGATGGACCGGGTTGGCGCGGACTTCCATCGCGCGGTTGCGATGGTAGGCGATCGCCTGGGTCAGCAGACCATTGTGACGCAGCTCCCGGTCGGGAGCGGGACCTCCTTCGCCGGGATCGTGGATCTCATCCGGATGCAGATGCTCGTGTGGGACCCCGAGAGCCAGGGTCTCTCGTTCCGGGCCGAGGACATCCCACTCGGCGAGAGGGAGGCAGCAGAGCGAGGGAGGACGGCGATGCTGGAGGCCATCGCGGACCGTGACGATGGCTTCCTCACGCTCATGGTGGAGCGAGGGGACCCCTCCCCCGAGGAAATCATCGCCGCGCTGCGTCGGGTTACCCTCGCGCGCACCGCGGTCCCCGTGTTGTGTGGCGCCGCCCTCAGGAACGTCGGCATCCAGCCGCTGCTCGATGCGGTGGTAAACTACCTGCCCTCCCCGCAGGACAGGAAGCCGGTGTTGGCCCGGTCGTTCGGCACCGGGGGCATGGTCCCGCTCATGCCGGAGGAGAAGGCGCCGTTCTGCGCGTTGGCCTTCAAGGTCATGTACCAGGAGAGCCAGTCTCGGCTCACCTACGTGCGCGTGTTCTCCGGCACCCTCGAACCGGGTCAGGACGTCTTTAATCCCACGAGGGAGATCATCGAGCGGCCGAAGCGTTTCTACCGGATGTATGCCGACAAGAGGCTGAAGCTCGATCGCCTGACCGCCGGGGATGTGGGGGCAGTCGCAGGCTTGGGTGAGGCGATCACGGGTGACACTCTGTGTAGCCCGCAGGAGCCCGTCGTGCTCACCCTGAGCATGGACTTCCCCACCCCAGTGGTGAGCGCGGCGATCGAGCCGCGGACGAGGAAGGACGAGGAGCGTCTCGCTCGCGCCCTGGAGAAACTCCTCGTCGAGGATCCCACCTTCAGCGTGCGCGAAGACAGGGAGACGGGGCAGACCGTGGTTTCCGCGATGGGGGAGCTCCACCTCGAGGTGATCGTGCAGCGCCTCGCGGACAACTTCCAGGTGGAGGCGCGCACCGGGAACCCCCAGGTCGCGTACAAGGAGACGGTTCAGGGGAGCGCCGAAGCAGCCGTACGCTTCGAGAAGCAGATCGCGAACCGGCTCCATGCCGCAACCGTGGTCGTGCGTGTGAGCGGCGGACCGCCAAACTCTGGGGTGGCGATCGAGCGGTCACCCGAGTGCGAGGGCGTGGCTCGTGAGCTCCTCGAAGCCGCCGAGAGTACCGTGAGGTCTTCGGTGACCACTGGCGTGCTCATGGGCTACCCGATGACGGATGTGTGCATCCGCATCGAACGCATCGTCTACGCGGAGGAGAGCGCCAGCCCCCTCGCCGTGGCGAGCGCGACCTCCGAGGCCTTCCAGCAGGCGTGCAGACAGGCGGAGCCCGTGCTGCTTGAGCCACACGTCTGGATCGAAATCGCGGTGGCTGCTGAGTCGTTGGGGGCAGTGGTGGAGTCCATCAACATCCGCGGGGGCAAGATCGTTGAGATCGCCCCCGCGCCTGCTGGTCACCTCGTCCACTGGACGGCCCCCATGTCGAAGATGTTCGGCTATGCGACGGAGCTGCGCTCCCTCACGCAGGGCAGAGCCTCGCTGTTCATGAGGTTCAGCCACTACGCCAAGTGCGGCCAGGCCTAGGGGGATTGGCTCACCGCCCGATGCCGCGCAGGGCACGTCGGATGGTCGACCGGACGAGGGGGTCCCGGTCGTCCTCGTAGGCCTTCAGGTTTTCCCCCGCCGGCCCTTTCCTCGCGAGAGCCTCTGCCGCCGCGGCCCGTTGGGCAGGGGCTGCGCCTGCGTCCTCCAAGGTGGCCAGGAGTAGCCGCTCGGCACGGACCCGAGCCTCGAGGTCTTCGGCCGAGGCGCTGTCCGGTATGCTGGCGCACAGGGCCCCGAGCGTTCGGAGGTGGATCGCCGGATGCGCGAGCCTCCCCGTCGGAGACGTGCGCGCGCGAGTGATCGTATCGATGAGAGGCTCGAGCGCGAGGGGTCCGAACGACTCGAGTGCGGAGGACGCCGCGGCGCGCACCGTGAGCCACGGGTCGTCCAGCCGGCGCACCAGGGCCGGGATCGCCGCCGTATCCCGCAACGCGGCCGAGGCGGCGATCGCCTGGATCCGTCGACGCTCGAGGCTATCGTCCAGGAACGGGCGGATTGCCCCGCAGGCCGCGTGGTCCCCCATGGTGCCCAGCGCGACGATCGTTCGTGTGCAATGGCGTTCGAAGCGCTCGTCGTTCAGGAGCGCTTCGAGGCTCTCCCGCGCCTCGGTGCGCTTCAGCTCGCCGAGGAGGGCGATGACGTTGCGCACGACCTGATCGTCGTCGGAAGCGAGGCGGGGGAGGATCTGGGCCGCGAAGGAGTCGGGCGAGGCCTTCCCGATCTCCAGCAGCGTCCGGTACTCGAGGCCGTCCCTTGTCCCCAACTTGTGAGCAACCGCGTAGGCGATGGCCTCCGACGGTCGGGTCACGAGTGCCGCCCTCGCCCGCCTCACCTTCTCACGCGCGCTCCCCACTTCCCACAGCGAGGCGGTCTTGAAGAGTTCCTCGATCGGTCGTGCCGAGTCGGCCGCGGTGAGGACGGGATCGGGGATCACCTCTGAAGGGAGGGTAACGTCCCGATCGAGGTCGATGCCTACGGCGTGCGCCGCGGAGAGCCACACGGTGGAATCAGCACCGACCCCGCGTCGCGGATAGGCATCGCGCCCCTCGAGGTCGAGGAACACGCCGCTTCCGGCGAACCCACGCGCCCAGGTGAGCGCGCCTTGTCCCTGTCCCACGGTCGCGTACATGTCGTCCCCGCAGGCGTCGATGAAGACCCCCACCGAGTTCGTGAGGCTCATGCCGTGCCCATCGCTCACCACGTAGTAGTCGTTCCCCCCCTCATCGAGCAGGAACCCGACCGAGAGGTCGTGTCCCGTTCCTTGCGTGACCCCGAACCGGGAGGTGTAGATGTCATCCCCTCCCCTCTCCCACAACGTGCCTACCGAGAGGTGCACGCCCGCTCCCTGTGCATACTGGGTGGCTGCGTACCGATCGTTGCCACCCCCGTCGTACAGCATGCCGAAGGAGTACCAGTAGCTCGTGCCTTGGGCGTACACCTCGGCCGCGTACACGTCGTTGCCTTCCTCGTCGAGGAGGATCCCGCACCCACCCGAGGCCCGAGGACGAAACCCGATGGCGAAGCCTTGAGAGAGTGACTGGAAGTCATGCGGCAGCAGCGGCCGATGTAGGTAGCGGCCGCCCGCGCGGTAGGTATCGCTGCCGTGGGTGTCGACGAGGAGCCCCACGCCAAAGGTCGAGCCGAACCCTTGGCCGTAGCGCTGGCAGACGTACACGTCGTTCTCGTCGTGGTGCAGAGGGGTTGCCCCTGTCGGAGGCGCCTTCACGAGACGTGCGGACCACGCCCGATCCTCCTCCACCTCGGGCCCGGGCGGTGGGGTCTCCTTCGCGAGCGAGGCGAGGATGCCGATGCCAAACGCACCTGCCCCCTCGCAGAGGTTCCTCCCGTCGAAGATATCCCTGCCTGCGCGGTCCACACACACGCCGACCCCGAAGAAACCGGCGCCGAGGGAGCCATCATCTTCCCGGTACACATCGTCGCCCTCGCCATCGATGAGCGCACTCACGCCGAGGACGGCTCCACCCACCGCGAAGGGAATCCCCCGGCCATCGTAGGAATCGTCGCCGGAGAGATCGATGACCGCCGAGAGGGTTCGCCGAAGCGTCCCGACCGCCGAGGCCGCCCGCCCCCTGTACACGTCGTCCCCACCGAGGTCGACCACGAAGGCCACGTCGTCGAAAGCGTGAGGCGCGTAACGATTGGGCCCCTCGCCCCCGATGATCAACAATCCCCAGGGCGTCTCGAACACGGCGAGGATCTCTCCGTCCACGCCGGGGACATGGATGACCCCCTGCGAACCACGGAGGGTCGGCGCGAGGCGCCTCACCTCGTGCTCGAGGGCGAGGACCGCCGCGAGGAAGCGCTCCCCGGCCCGCGTGAGGGCAGGACGGTCCAGCTTGATCGCCGCGTCCAGGATCGGGTCGACCCGCAGGTCACCCGCCGTGTCGACCTCGGCCCCTGACTCGAAATGGAGGAGCCCCTTGCGCGTCCTGTCCTGCGCATCGTCTCCCTCCCCCCAGAACGCCGGTGCGGCCATGAGGATGTACGAAACGTCCTCGCCGCTCAAGGCCCCGAAGGCATCCTCGAGGCAGGACTCGACCGCGCGGCACTCGGAGACGAAGGCGTCGATGGCCTCGCGCACGGTGCGCGCAGGGCTGGGCCGTGGGAAGGATCCCCAAGACGCATGGGCCGCCTCAGGCACATCCGCGAGCGCACCGAGGAAGCTCACCAGGCGTGGCAAGGAGTCGGTGGCCACCACCTCCGAGACGGTGCGCCGCACCTCGTCCTGGATACCGGGCAACCTCAGGGGATCCCGCAAGACCCCTTCGACGATCGCGAGGCGGAACGTGTCATCCTCTGCGTAGAGCTTGTCGAAGCCGAGCTCAGCGGACGAAACCTCCATGCACGCGAGGGCCTGCTCGAGCGTGGCTGCGGTGAGCGAATCGAGGCCTGCGACCTCTCCCCCAGCCCACGCCTGCACCAAAGGGATGGCGGCGGCAAACCCCGCGAGGCTCAATGCCACCGCACTCCGCGAGACGGTTCTCCCGAATCTCTCCATCTCGGTCACACCTTCCTTCGCTTCAGGGGTCCGACTCGGCCCCACGGACAGGCCGGCACGTCCTCGTGCGGGATGGGGCGCGTGTCGCTAACTTGGGGGCATCACTCTCGTTCTCTTCCATGAGGAGTCGACGGATGCCCCGAGAGACTACCCGACCGAGTACCGATGATCGGGCCAAGCTCCTCCTCTGTCTGGAAATCGGCAAGGCGCTCACCTCGACCTTCGATCTCGCGTGCGTCTTGCGCCTCATCATGCAGCGAGGGAGCGAGGTCATCCGCGCGGAGAACTGGTCGCTCCTGCTGAGGGATCAGGCCTCCGGGGATCTCGTTTTCGAGGTGGTGGTCGGGATCGATCCTGCTTTGGTGAGGGGTCATCGACTCCCCAGAGGGGTCGGCATCGCAGGCTACGTCGCGGAACACGGCGAGGCGGTGTGCGTGCCGGACGTGCGCGAGGATCCGCGATTCGACCCTCGCACCGATCACCTGACTGGGTTTCGGACCCGGTCGGTGGTCTGCGTCCCACTCCGTGGTCCAGAGGGGGTACTCGGTGTCATCGAGGTGGTGAACGTGCACGACGTGGGGACATTCGAGGCCCACGAGGCCCCTTTCCTCCAGATCCTCGCGGATTACGCCGCCATCGCGATCAACAACGCGCGCCACGTCATGAAGATCGAGGAATTGACCCTCACCGACGAGTACACGGGCCTCAGGAACGCGCGGTTCCTCCACGCAAGGTTGGAGGAGCTCTTGGAAGAGGCGTGCGCCGCCTCGTCGCCCTTGAGCGTCGCGTTCGTGGATATGGACAACTTCAAGTCCGTCGTGGATGCGTACGGCCACATGTTGGGGAGTCAGGTCCTCCGAGAGGTCGGTGGGGTGATGGCCTCGTCCCTCGAGGCACCGGACACCCTCGTGAAGTACGGTGGGGACGAGTTCGTCGTGCTCATGCCGGGCAAGGGGGTCTCTCACGCGAGGGACGTGGCCGAGCGGCTGCGTTCCTCCGTCGAAGCCGCCACGTTCCTGCAGGCCCAGGGGGCCTGCGTACGGGTCACGGCGAGCTTTGGGGTCGCGACCTTCCCGGTGCACGCCACGACGAAGAAGGCGCTCCTGCTCGAGGCCGATACCGCGATGCATCGGGCGAAGAGGCGCAAGAACGCGGTTGAGGTGGCCCGCCCCGAGGGTCACTCCTGACCGCCCACCCCCGAGAGGGACTGCCGTACCCTCGAAGGCAGTCCCAGCATCCCGGAGGAAGGCGGGGGTGTGCTCGGTGTTCCCTCCGACGCGTGCGGGGCTCCGAGCGCGGAGGCACCCTCCGTCATCGCGCTCACCGAGCGCTGCCACGCGTAGGCAAGGCTTCCGATCCCGATCGAGACCGAGTACCGGACGGTCACCTCGCTGGAACCGCCCATCGGGCGTATCTCCACGGCGTCTTGCCCCAAGGTGATCCCCCGTGCCGCGGCCAGTTCGACCACCGCGTGGGGCAGGGATGGGTCACCGGTGACGGTGCGGTGCACCAACCCGGCGAACTCGCTGTCGAACGACATGGCGCGCCACGTGCCGCTCACGGCCGAATACACGAGAAGGGCGACCGCGGCCAGCGCCAGGATGCGAAGCAGCCCCTTCACGGAACACCTCCCTGTGAGACGTGGGCCGATCCTCCCCCGGGAGTATCGGTCGAATCTCCGCTCACTCGCGCGGGGCGAGCCGGACGGGAATCCTCACCTTCTTGTTCCCCCGGACGACCGTCACGCGGACCGTGTCTCCTGGTGCGTAGGACCCGAGGATCCGGGCGAGGCTTGCCACCCCTTCCACGGCACGGTCATCGATCGCCACGAGGAGGTCTCCGGGGGCGATGCCCGCCTCCTCTGCGGGAGAGCCTCGCACCACGTCGGCCACCCTGAGGCCGGGGCCCTCGAAGGCGTGATCAGGCAAGGTCCCGAGGCGCACGGTCCGCCTCGTTGTTCCATGGGCCGCAGGTGGGGGTGGAACCTCCAGGGCCACGTCGGGACGGATCGATCGAGCCGCATCCACCACCGCGCGGGCGATGGTCGCCATGCCCTCGTAGTCGAGGATGGAGGCATCGTCCTCGGTGGTGTGCACCGAGAGATGTGGTCCAGTGGACAGGCCTAGCGCCGGGATCCCGTGCTCCAGGAACGAGACGTGGTCGCCGGACGGCAACGACGGGATGAGGGTTGGCCGCACGCCGTGTGCGCCCAGTGACCTGGTCACGAGCGTCTCAAGCGTCGGTTGGCCGGCTCCTCCGATGACCATGACGGTCGAATCGAGGTGCCCCACCGCGTCGATGCACAGGGCGGCGCGGATCCGTCCCGAGGGGATCCTCCCCACGAAGGCCTGGGAACCAACCCTCCCCTCCTCTTCCCCACTGAAGAGACAGACGAGGATCCCCCCAGGGTCGCGCAGCACCCGCGCGGCTTCCAAGACCACCGCTACCCCAGAAGCGTTGTCGTGGGCCCCGGGCAACGGCGTGCCACAAGAAGCCAGCCCCAGGTGATCGTAGTGTGCGCACAGGGCGATCATTCCGCTGTCCTGCCCAGCGCCTGCGATGACGTTCACGACTGGCCGATCGCCGCCACGGACCGTGTCCGGTGGGACCCATGAAGGGCGGGAAAAACCTCGCGAGGCGAGCTCCCTCCTGAGGTACGCTTCCGCCCTTCGGATGCCGCAGGTTCCAAGGCCGCGACCTTCCATGGAGTCGGCCGCCAAGGCGGCCACATGGGCGCGGAGGCTGTCGATGGACACGTCGGCGCAGGCCAACGAAGCGACCGTCAGGAGGACCCCGGTCACCCGTCCTCTCCCACAGAAACCCAGCGGTCCACGAGTTCAGGCACGACCTCCCCCGCCTTGCCGAGGTAGAACTCGTCGTAGAGCCAGTCGTCCTCTGGGGCCTCGATGTTCACGCCCACGGTCCGCGCACCGGCCGCCCTCGCCTGGTAGATGAACGAGGCGGCCGGGTACACCCTGCCGCTGGTGCCGATCACGACGAAAACGTGCGCCCGTGAGAGGGCACGATCGATCTCTGGGAGGAACAGGGGCACCTCGCCGAACCATACGACGTCGGGCCGGAGCATGCCCCCGCACGTACACGACGGGATGCCGGGAGGAAGGGCCTGGGGCGCATCGACGGCACCACAGGAGGTGCAGCGCACCCTCCGGAGTTGCCCGTGCATGGGGAGTATGGCCTGGCTCCCCGCCCTCTGGTGGAGGTCATCCACGTTCTGGGTGATCAAGGTGAAGCAGCCCAGCGCGAGGAACGCCTCGAGGCGCACGAGCGCGCGGTGGGCATCGTTGGGCTCCACCCGGTCGAGGGCCTGTCGGCGCGCGTGATAGAACCGCCAGACGAGCTCAGGATCCGCGGCGAACGCCTCGGGGGTGGCCACGTCTTCGGCCCGTATCCCCTCCCAGAGCCCGCCCGCGCCACGGAACGTGGGGAGGCCGCTCTCGGCGCTCACCCCTGCGCCCGTGAGCACCACCACCCGCGTGAAACGGCCGAACGGAAGCCGTACGAGACGGCGACTAACCATCCCTGCTCCTTGCACCGCGAGACGGTCCGGGTGAACTTGCACGGGTCATCTCGGTGGGGTGTCCGAGCGGTTGAAGGAGGCGGTCTTGAAAACCGTTGGCCTTTGGGCCCGTGGGTTCGAATCCCACCCCCACCGCCACCCTCACGACAACCGGTCCCTGAAGTAGGCGACGAGCCCGGCCGATGGCACCCTCGTCTGCGCCATCGAGTCCCTCTCCCGTACGGTGACCGTGTCATCGACGAGCGTCTGAGAGTCCACGGTTACGCAGAACGGCGTACCAATTTCGTCCTGGCGTCGGTAACGACGGCCCACGGCCCCCTTCTCGTCGTAGAACACCCTGAACCATCGCCGAAGACCCGCAGTGATCGAGGCCGCACGCTCCGGCATCCCATCCCGCTTCACGAGAGGGAAGACGGCGATCTTGATGGGGGCCACGGCGGGATGGAAGCGGAGGACGACCCGCTCGGGCTCCTCCGCGTAGGCCTCCACGAGGAGGGTGAGGACGGTACGATCCGCCCCGGCGGAGGTCTCGATGATGTACGGCACGAAGTGCTGGTTCGTCTCTTGGTCGAAGTAGGACAGATCCTTCCCAGAATACTCCATGTGGCGCCTGAGGTCGAAGTCCGAACGGTTGTGGATCCCCTCCAGCTCCTTCCATCCGAAGGGGTACTCGTACTGGATGTCAACCGCTTGCTTCGCGTAGTGCGCGAGTTCGTCGGGGCCATGCTCGTGGAACCTGAGGTGACGTGGGTCGATGCCGATCTCCTCATACCACGACATGCGCTGTGCCTTCCAATACTCGAACCAGGTCGAGGCCTCGGAAGGGGGCACGAAGAACTGCATCTCCATCTGCTCGAACTCGCGAGATCGAAAGATGAAGTTGCCCGGTGATATCTCGTTCCTGAACGCTTTGCCGATCTGGGCGATCCCGAAGGGGATCTTCTGTCGAGAAGGACCGAGCACGTTCTGGAAGTTGACGTAGATTCCCTGGGCGGTTTCAGGCCTGAGGTAGACCACCGCGCTGTCGTCCTCGACCGGCCCCATGAACGTCTTGAACATGAGGTTGAAGGCACGCGGTTCGGTGAGGTGGGGGGCGCAGTCCGGGATGACGGACTTCCCGGTCTTTGGACAACGTGCTTCCTCGAGCTGATCCGCCCGGAAGCGGGCCTTGCACTGGCGGCAGTCCACCATGGGGTCGGAGAAACTCTCGACGTGGCCGGAGGCGTGCCACACGCGCGGGTGCATGAGGATGGCGCTGTCGAGCCCCTCGATGTCGTCCCGAAGCTGCGTTAGCGACTTCCACCAGAGATCTTTCACGTTTCTCTTCAGCTCGACACCGAGCGGTCCGTAGTCCCAACACGCGTTGATGCCACCGTAGATCTCGCTCGACTGGAAGATGAATCCCCTCCGCTTGCAAAGGGACACGAGCTTGTCCATCAGGTCGGATGCCATGGTGCGTCCTTTCGGGAAGACCGTGGTGAGGAGGGCCGGACGGACATCGCGTCCGGCCCTCCGGTGAGGTTAGGGACCGTCGTCGAGCAGGTAGTCGTGCTCCCCGACGGTGTTCGAGGGGGCGGACTCGTTGAGGGCCTCGTCGTACGCGGTCACCCTGAAGCTGTAGTTGACGTTCGGGTTACCGAGGCTCCCCGCGACGTTGAACGACGTGCTCGTCGTGGTCCCCAGGGGCGTCATGCCGCCAGACACCTCGAAGTAGGCGGTCGTCGAACGGTAGATACGGTACCCTGCAACCCCCACGTTGTCCGTGGAAGGTGACCACGTGAGGATGCCGTTGCTACCGAGTTGGAGGTTCGACGGTGCGGTCGGGGGTTCCGTGTCCCCACCCACCGGTGCGACGTTCTCCCCCACCGCCACGATCGAGAAGCGTTGGATGTCGTCCTGGACGCTCGCGTAGTACTCGACCGTGATCGTGTAGGTGCCAGTCTGCGGCGAACGGAGCCAGACGACCTCCGTCGTGTTGAGCCGATCCGCGCTGCCCCCTGGGACGCTCTGGCCACCGGAGAACCAGTTGCCCCGGTAGGTGCCCCCAGGACCCGTCACGATGAGGTCCAAGTCGTTCTTGATCTTGGGGCCAGTCCCGCCCAGAGACCCAGGCTTGTCCGACCAGCAGAGCACGATCTTGAGCTCGCCTCCTGCGGAGGCCGTGATGCTCCAGCTCTGCGAGGCACCCTCGACCATCCCGACCGTGTCCTGGTACACCCACATGGTCCGAGAGCGGCCCGGGAAGTACAGGGCATCGTCGAGTACGACGAACCCCCAGCCGGTCTGGTTGTTCGGCGGGCTGAAGAACTGGGGATCGCGCGTGGCCGCCACGAGGGTCGCCTTGATGAGCGAGTTCAAGGGCATGAAGGCGTGCGACGGATTCGCGGTACCGGTTGGGTAGTAGCCGTCCATATAGTAGGAACGCACGAGTGCCGCGCATCCGGCGGCGATGGGCGCGGCCATGCTCGTGCCGTCGGAGGAGGCGTAGCCCACGTCGCTCGCATTGCTCGCCGAACTGACACCCTCCCCGGGGGTGATGAACGTGGGCGCCATCCTCCCGTCTGCCGTGGGGCCATCGGCGCTCCACGACGCGTAGCGATCCCCGTTCGTCCCGTTCCTGCTCGCACCTACACAGAGGATCGACTTGGCGCACGCCGGCGAGCCCACGATGGTATTGGGAGGGTTGTTTCCGGCAGCAACCGAGACGACCTCGTACGGCTGCCACCACATGTACGAGTCGCAGCTACTGTCGTAGGAATTGTACTGCCCCTCGGTGTCCTGACCCCAGCTGCAGTTGTGGATCCGTGCCCCATACTGCCGTGCGTTGGAGAACATCTGGTAAGGCATGCTCGTGTTCAGTCCGCTCGCCACCCCGACGTCTGTGATGACGAGCTTGGCGGTCTTGGCCATGCCGTCCTTCAGCGTGTAGGTGCCATCGTCGCCTGCGGCGCTGCAGGAGACGTGCGTGCCGTGACCGTAGGGCGGGTACGGGTCGTACTCGTCCCCGAAGAGCCCGTTCCCGAACGGCGTGCCGTCGAGGTAGGCGACGATCTTGCGGTGGGTCAGGTAGACGCCAAAGTCATTGATCGGCACCGCCGGGTCGACGAACGCCACGTGGGTCGTGCGGCACCCGGTATCGTTGATCTCGATGATCTGGCCCGTGCCGGTGATGCCCGCGTCCCAGATGGGTCGGGTGTTTGCGATGAAGCTCTGGGTCACCCACTGGGCGTTCTGGTTGAAGGTGCGCGCCGGAAGGTTCTCCTCGATCCACTGCACTTCCCGGCGGAATGCGATCCCGGAGAGGAGAGACGCCTGCACCGTGACCCTCACGGCGCGCTGATCAGGAGCCATGAGCATGGAGGCGGATTCACACCCCCTCTGCCCAAGCCACGCGCGTACGGCCTGGTCGGACTCTCCGGGGTGCAAGACCACGTTGAGCTCCACCGCATCCGAGCGGTCGCGAAGCCTCGGATGGAGTTTGAACCACGGGTGCCAGAGGCTCCACCAGACCACGGCCTCGTCCTCGAGTATCTCTTCGGTCGCCCCCGTGGGGATGCGCACGAGGTACGAGTTGTAGGGGATGTAGTCGATGAGGTCGGCCCCCTTGGCCCGCAGCCTCATCCGTGCGTCCCGCGAGGCAGGCGCTTGGAGCAACACGAGGTAGTAGTCGTAGCCCTCCGGCGGGGAAACCCGCCAGGAGTCCGGCACGACCACCGGTTCACGCAACGGCTCGAGGGTGTCTGCATGGAGGAAGATCGTGGAACCCACGATCGGATCTGTGCGGAGGTCGCCGGAAGAGGCTGGCGATGAGGAAGCCGGTGAGGGGACCGCTGCGGCGAGAACGAGCAGGAACCAGAGCATGTGTGCTCCTTTCAGGCGAATGGCGTCATGCCATCGCGAGGGGATCCGTGATCACGCCGGGCACGTCGGCTCCCCTCGGGCGAGGGGTTGCCCCGCGACGCCCTCCCCCACATACCGTCCCCCCTGTGCGACCACATGGCCGCGAAGGTAGACTCGCTCCGGAGGTGCGCTTGCGATGAGACCTTCGTACGGGCTCCACCCGGCGCGTGATATGAGCGCTGACGTATCTACGGGAGCGATTGCACGCGGGTCAAGTACCACGACGTCCGCATCGCTCCCCACCTCCAGACTCCCCTTGCGAGGATAGACCCCCAAGAGGCGCGCAGGGTTTGCAGACATGAGACGGACCACGTCGTTGAGGGTGAGCCGTCCGCCGTGGACCGCCTGCCCCACCATGACGCGCAGGCTCACCTCCACCCCGGGGATCCCGCAGGGGATGCGGGTGAACTCGCCTCCCCACGTGTCTTTCGCCGCGAGCGAGAAGGCACAACTGTCGGTGGTGATGACCTGGACCGCACCTCCGTGGATGCACTCCCACATGCCCTCCGCGCACGCGCGTGGCCTCAGGGGAGGGACCGTGGCGAATCGATGCCCGCCCTTTGTTCCGAGGACGTCCTCGCTGAAGAGGAGGTAGTGAGGACACGTCTCGGCGCTCGCCCATGTCCCTCGTTCCCTCTCCTGCGCCACCAGCCACGCGGCCTCGGGACAGGAGAGGTGCGCGAGATGCACACGTCCGTTGGTCTCGCGCGCGAACCGGAGGACCCGGGAGATCGCCTCCACCTCTGCCTCGATGGGTCTGGTGCGGGCGAGGGCCAACGCGTCCCAGGATCTCCCCTTCTCCCTTTCGACAAGGACGCGGATCGTCGCCTCGTCCTCCGCGTGCACGATGACCACGAAGCCATGCCGTGCGCTTGCCTCGATGAGCCAGACCAAGACCTCGTCATCGAGCCGCAGACCGCGCTCCCCGTATGCGGTGAAGGCCTTGACCGAGCGTATGGCTCCTGCGGCCGCGAGGGACGCGAGACCGTCGAGGACACCGGTGAGGGACGGTGTGACCATCAGGTGCGCGACCCAGTCGCACGCCGAGGCTTCCCACGCGCGCGCGTGGCGCGTGAGTGCGGCCTCCAGAGGCTCGCCGGAGGCCTCGACGAAATCGGCCACCGTGGTCACCCCTCCGGCCACCGCGGCGCGGGAGCCTGACCGCACGTCGTCTGCCGTGCGGATGCCGCCAACCTCGAGGAAAAGGTGCACATGGGCGTCCACGACACCGGGCATGAGCACCCGACCGTCACAGGGGACCACGACCGCGTCGGCCGCCGGAACGCGACCGCGTGCGACCACGACCCCGTCTTCGACGAGGAGGTCCTCCCTGACCGAGGACGACTCCCCGACGACGACTCCCCCTCGGAACACGGTGCGGCGGCCCGTCACCTTCTGGCCATCCGCAGCCATGCCCGCGTCTGGGCCGTTGTCACGCTTCCGCAGACTACGAGCGGAGTCTCGTCGGGCACGCGGAACAGCCTCCGCAGGCTCTTCGAGAGGCTCTCGCGCGCCGTCTGCAGCTCGTCTTCGCTCACGCTCACCAAGACCACGACGATCGCATTCACGCCCGATCGGAGGTTTGACACGAGCCTCCTCGCCTCCATGATCTTGGGGCTCATGCTGTCGAGGACGAGCATGAACGTCGGAGAGGCCGCTCTCCCGATGGCGCGGGCGAGGGGGTCCGTTGCATCCCAGGTCGTGGTGCCGACCACGACCCATTGCGACGCGTGGCCCTCCACGTGGAGCAGGTATGCCCACCTCTGACCTTCGGGGATGCGGGGTGGCTGGTCGTGCCTTCCGACCAGGGCCTCCGCCGCATCCACCACGAGCGAGGCGGAGGGACCAAGGATGACCACGGGCGTGGACGAGGGGGGCATGGCGAGCGCCACCTCCTCGGGGGTCCCCACGATCCGGATCACGGAGGCCGCCGCGGAAAACTCCCTCCCGAGGTCATCGGAGGCCGCCTCGTGCTGCTTCTCGAGGGCGGTGGTCAGTGCCTCACAGGGCTCCCGTCTCGGCCGCGCCGGCAGAGGCTCAGCCGCCTCGCTCCGAAGGATCGCCATGACCACCTGATCCACCGTCTCCCTCGTGATCCTGCCTCCACCGAACGCCTTGATCGCCGCGAGCTTCTGCGCGGCGCCTTCCATGCTCCTCACGTCGGTATCCAGGCACTGCGCCAAGTAGTCGAGGATCTCTTCGCTCAAGTCCCAACCCTTCTGCCTGGCCTTGAAGCGGAGAATGTTCGCCCGAAGCGTCTTGTCCGGCCGATCGATCTCTACGACGAGCCCATAGGCGAACCCCGAGGTGATCTCCGAGGTCAAGGTCTCGAGGGCCTCGGGCCTGCGATCGCTCGTGATGAGGATCTGCTTGCCCCGCTCGTGCAAATCGTAGAGGATGTCGGCAACCACCATCTGCAGGCTCGGGGAGATCGCCAGGAACTGGATGTCGTCGATGAGGAGCAGGTCGAGCTTCGCGTAGGCACGCCTCAGTTCTTCGACTCCTCGTTGCTCGTGCGCATCGAGGATCTGTTGGCTGAAGACCTCGGACGAAACATACTTGATGACGGCAGATGGCTGGCGGACATGGACCTCGTTCGCCATGGCGCACATGAGGTGGGTCTTCCCGAGCCCTGGACCGCCGTAGATGAAGAGGGGATTGAACCGCTGCCCTGGACTCTCGGCGGCTCCTCGAGCGGCCTCGAAGGCTGACCTGTTGCCTGCCCCGACGACGAAGTTGTCGAACCGGTACTCTCTGAGATGGACGAGGCCCTCGACGGCGAAGGGCCCTTCTGCGGGCGCCTGGACTTGGATCCGCACCTCGGTCCGTCGCCGCAACAAGGCGTTGACCCTCGCCATGAGCTCACGCGGACTGAATGGCTTGGTGAGGTAGTCATCCGCCCCGAGCTCGAGGCCCTTCACCTTGTCCTCTTCCTCGCCCTTGGCACTGAGCATCATGAGCGGGGTGTTGGCGATCAAACGATCGGCCCTGAGGCGTCGGATGAGTTCGAACCCATCGACTCGCGGCATCATGATGTCGCTGATCACGAGGTCCGGGCGTTCCCCCCGGATCACCTCGAGGCCCTGCTCACCATCCTCCGCGGTGAGGACGCTGTACCCCCCCTTCTCGATCGTGACCTTGAGCAGCTTGAGGATCAGCGGGTCATCGTCGATGACCAGGATCCGTGCCTGATCCATGCTACGCTCCTCGCCTGGCCGTCATGGGCTGACGTTGCTGGCGGCGAGGGATCACGAAGCTGAAGACCGTCCCCCTTTCCGGGCGGCTGGACACTCGGACGCTGCCTCCGTGGAGCTCGACGAAGTGCTTCACGATGGAGAGCCCGATACCGAGCCCTCCCCGTTCGCGGCGATCAGAGCTGTCTTCCTGCCGGAAGGCGAGGAAGAGATCGCGGAGCTTCTCTTGTGAGATCCCCTTCCCGGTATCTGACACGCTGAAGAGCACCGCGGGCCCTGCGTCGCTGATCTCGATCGAGAGGGTGCCGCCCGGCGGCGTGAACTTCACCGCGTTCGACAGCAGGTTGAAGAGCACCTTGCTGAGCTTGGCGCGATCTCCTGTGATGAGCCCCGCGCGCTCATCGACCTTGACCTCCACATGGAAACCCTGCGCCTTCGCCTCTTCGGCGAGGCTGCTCACCTTACCCTCGAGCACGGCAGCGGCAGGGAACGTGCTCACCTCGAGCGGCAGGGCTCCGGCTTCCGCCTTCGAGAGCGTCAAGAGGTCGTCGATCAGGGCCCTGAGCTGATTGGCGCTCCGGACGATGTGCGAGGCGAACTCCACGACCTTGTCAGGGGGCGACGTTCCGGTGGCCAAGAGCTCCGAGTAGCCGATCACCTCGGTGAGGGGCGTCCGCAACTCGTGACTCACGAGTGAGAGGAACTCCGACTTCAGCCTGGACGCCTCCTCGTTCTGGCGCTGGAGCCTCGCCACGCTCTCCTCCAGCTCCACCATCCGCGCGTTGACCGTCCTGAGCCTCACGGCGTGCTCGACCGCCGCCACGAGCTCGCTCCGACGGAGCGGTTTCTGCAGCACGAGAGACAGGTTGGAGGCGAAGTCGAGCGCCCGCACGTCGTCTTCGAACGACGACACCACGAGGATCATGGGAGTCCCAGGGCTCGATTCGGCCACCAGCTCCCTCACCTCGACGAAGTAGGCATCCTGGATCCACACTTCGCTCAGTACCACTGAGGGGCTCAGGTCTTCGAGCACCTCGCGCAGCTGGGATAGCCTCGTGACGCTGTGAACCTGGTACCCCCCGAGCACGTGAGTCGCCGTGTCGACGTCGTCCTCGTGGAGGCCCACGAGGATCACACTGTGAGGCGTGCCGTGGGATCTTCCTGCTTCCATCTCAGTAAGCCTCTCGATCGGTTCGCTGCGACCACCCTCGCGGGGGCTCGGTCACCACCTCACCCATCCTGCCCCTTCCCCTCCAGGCATGGGCGAGCGGGTCGGTGGAGCCGACGTAGACGAAGGCTGCGTCACCCTCGATCCAAGCTCGCCCCTCATCATCGATCCAGACGGCCAGGGTGCCTCCGGGTTGACGGACCTCGCACGACCCCCGGGTGATGAGGCCCAAACGCATCGCCGCCACACCGGCCGCCGCGGCACCGCTCCCGCACGCCATGGTCCACCCCACGCCCCGTTCCCAGACCCTCAGGTCGATGGACTCGCCGTCAACTCGTGCGAAGCCGACGTTCGCTCCGCCGTCCACACGACGGGAACATGCCCGGGCGACGACCTCGGGCTCCTGTTCGTGGGTGGTCCCGAAGACAACCACGTGGGGGTTAGGAAGGGACAGATGCGCGATCGGTCCGTTCGAAGGCGAGAGGAGTTCCTCGGAACCCGCGTCCGGATGGAACCTCGGGATGCCGAGGCCCGCGGCGGTCGGGGCACCTCGCTCGCCGAGCACGACGGGGAACGACTCTCCCCCGCTACGGAAGTGCATCCTTCCTGGGGCGAAGAGCCCAAGCTCTCTTCCGCCGACCGCCACGGCACGCAAGGCGTTCCCGCACATCTCGGCCACGGACCCGTCGGCGTTCACGAACCACAGCTCTGGGTCATGAGGGACCCCGTTCCACAGGACGACCCCGTCCGCCCCTATACCCGTGTGCCGAGCACAGACGGAGGGAGCCCGAGCGCACCACGTCGCCAACTCGCCTGCAGAAGACGCATCGAGCACCCACACGAAGTCGTTCCCGAGCGCGTGAACCTTGGCAAACCACCAGCCCCCCATGTGGTCCGGGAGGGACCGACCGATCGGGGAACCGGCCCCCACACCGTGACTCCTCAGGGCCATGACAGACTCCAGCGCGCACCGCGACGCGACGAGGACGAGCCCTCGGGCAGTTCCGCAGAAAGAGCCTCAGGCTTCGGTGGAGCCGGACGACTCCTCGCCTTACGGGCGGATCGGGACGGGAGTCGGCGCCACCGTACGGCAACCATTCTAATGTAGGCTCTATGCGGGCTCGACGGAAGTCCCGCGAGGAGATCCCCTGGGTGGGAGGTCGGGGGTTCCCTTCCAGGGGATCTCCTCGAAGAGGAGCCGGACCACCGCCTCTTGGGACGCCCGCGTCGCGTCGCCCACGAACACGCACGGGACCCACGGTGGCGTCGCGAGCGCGAGCCTCACCGCCCCACACAGGAGCAGGACCGGTGGTTCGGGTCCGCCCCGGGATCGTGCAAGGTATCGTGAGATGCTGCGCGCCGGCGTCGACGCGGACACGGCGACGACCCTCGCGCCTGCGCGATCGAAGGACGTGCGGTGACGGAGCGCCTCGACGAGGGGGGTCGCCCACTCCCGTCCCCCCGTGCGATCGGGGGCCACGTGGAGCGCGATGGCGCGGCACCGGCGTGGGAGACTCGAGGGTGTGGTGATCCACGCGACCGCCTCTTCGGCGATCGTGCGTGCGAGAGGGTCGAGGGGGGTGTCTTCGCTGGCTCGCGGGGCACGTGCGACGGCTCCGGTCGGCCCTGAGGGGAGTCCGAGGTCCATGCCGAGCACGAGGTCGACCCCTGAGGAGAGGGCCTCCCTGGCGATGTGCTGCCCGCGCCCACCGGCGCCTGCCATCTCGAGGCTGTCGGTCAAGACCATTCCCCTGAATCCCACCTCTTCTCGCAGCACCCTCACGACCGCGGGGTCTCGAGAGGCAGGCAGAACCCCAGCCCCCCCAGTCCCCCGCCATCGGAGATGCCCTACCATGACGCCGAAGACTCCCGCACCGCATGCCCTGACGAACGGGACGGCGTCGCTCACCGCCCAGGTCTGGAGGTCGACCGCGATTGTCGGGAGGCATCGGTGGGAGTCGGCATGAGCCCTCCCATGACCAGGGAAGTGCTTGGCCACCGCTCGGACCCCTCCCTCTTGGCACCCCTGCACGAACGCATCGACCATCTCGCCCACGGCACCCGGTGTCGCGCCGAAGCTGCGACCACCTATTGCTGCGCTCGTCCATCGGAACAGGAGGTCCGCCACGGGCGCGAGCACAACGTCTATGCCGAGGGCCGCTGCCTGGTCCGCCACTCGGGCACCGACTTGCCGCGCCCTGAGCGGGGATCTCGTTGCGCCGACGGTGAGTGGCTTGGGCAGCCACGCGTACCCTGGGAGCTGGCTCGCGGCCCCCTGCTCGAAGTCAGCCATGAACAGAGGCCTTGATGACCCGAGGGCGCGCGACTCCTCCGCGATCCTCACCCACGCCTCAGGGTGACCCCGGCGCAGCAATACCCCCCCGAGACCCGCCCCTGCGGCCCACTCTTGGAGCGCTCGCCAGGCCGTTTCCCATCCGGGCTCGTCGAGATCCAAGACCGCCACGATGTGGGGTGCGAGGTCTTGAGGGATGCTCACCTCGTCATACCACCCCCGGCTCGATAACGCGGAGGGTCTTGCTCGAGGCGTCGAGCTCGGCCATACAGCCCTGAGGCCAGGTCGCCACGTCGCGCTGGTGACCAAGGGCCAGTCCATACAGAGCGGGGACCCCGAGTCCAGCCACGCGTTCGGCGATCACCTCGATCACCTCGTCTTCGGACCTCGTGAAGCATTCGTGGAAGCGGCCGAAGACGAGCCCCACCACCCCCTCGAGGCGCCCCGACAGGGTGAGGTGCGTGAGCATCCGGTCGACTCGGTACGGGGCCTCCCCCACGTCCTCGATGACGAGGATGCACCCACGGAACGGAGCTTCCCATGGGGTGGCAACGAGAGAGAGCAGGGTGGCGAGGTTCCCCCCGACGAGAGGACCACGGGCCGAGCCTCCGACGATCGTGATCGGGGCAGGATCGCCGGGGGCGGCCGTGATGTCGAACGCTCCAGCACCCTCCCCGATCGCCGTCCAGAGGCGCCGGGCAGCCCACGGAGTGAAGCCCACGGTCTTACCGAAGGCGAGCATCGGCCCGGCGAAGGTCACCAGCCCCGCGTTCAGGGCGGCCATCTGGAACGCGGTCAGGTCTGACATGCCGATCACGACCTTGGGGTGTGTCCGGAGGAGGTCCCAATCGAGACGGGGGAGGAGCCGGATGGTGCCGTACCCGCCGCGGAGCGCGAAGACGCCCTTAATCCGTTCTTCGCCGAAGGCCCAGTGGAGGTCGGCGACGCGCTCCTCGTCACGCCCGGCGAGGAACCGAGTGCGTCGGGCGGCGTGCGGCCCGATGCGGGGTTCGAGTCCTAACGCCTGGAGGGCCTCGGCGGCACGCCGGAGGACCAGACGCGAGGCAGGGGGACTCGCCGGGCACACGAGGGCCACCATGTCACCCGCGCGCAGGGCGCGTGGGTGAACGAGCCTCTTAGGCGCGCAGCGCGCTCCCGGTGGAGGGGTCAAAGAGGTGCGCCTTGGCGAGGTTGAAGGTGACCCGCACCCTCTCACCCACGCGGTAGGTACCACCGCCGACCTGTCGCGCGGTGAGCCTGAACGGGCCCACCTCGAAGTGGAGGTAGGTCTCGTGCCCCAGGGGTTCGACAAGGTCCAGGGCCACCTCCATAGGCATTCCTGGCCCTTGACCGCTCACGATGTGCTCTGGCCGTATCCCGAGGATCACCGGCCTGTCGTGTTCCAAGGGCACCCCCCGCGTGAGTGATTCGGGCAGGGGAGCCTCGAAGCCCGGCGCGACGAACACCCACGGCGGTCCCTGGATCTTGCCCTGGAGGAGATTGATTGCGGGGCTCCCGATGAACGCCGCCACGAAGGTGTTGGCGGGCTGCTCGTAGATCCGGAGGGGCTCGTCGATCTGTTGCACCACCCCGTCCTTGAGCACCACGATCCGGTCTCCCATGGTCATCGCCTCGGTCTGATCGTGGGTGACGTAGATCATGGTCGCATCGAGGCGTCTGTGGAGGCTCGACAGCTCGGCCCGCATCTGGACGCGCAGCTTCGCATCGAGGTTGGAGAGAGGCTCGTCGAAGAGGAATACTTTCGGATGGCGGACGATTGCCCTGCCCACCGCTACCCGTTGCCGCTGGCCACCAGAGAGCGCCTTCGGTTTGCGAGAGAGGAAGTCCTGAATCCCGAGGATCGAGGCCGCCTCCTTCACGCGCCGATCGATCTCGTCGGCGGGGAACTTCCGCATCCGCAACCCGAATGCCATGTTATCGTACACAGACATGTGGGGGTACAGCGCGTAGTTCTGGAAGACCATCGCGATGTCCCGGTCCTTCGGCGGGACGTCGTTGACGACACGATCATCGATCAGGATGCGGCCCTCCGTGATTTCCTCCAAGCCTGCCACCATGCGCAAGAGCGTCGACTTACCACACCCTGAGGGCCCCACGAGCACGACGAACTCCCTGTCAGGCACCTCAAACGTGGCATCTCGCACGGCCACGACATCGCCTGGGTACCGCTTGGTCACATGATCGAGCGTCACCTTCGCCATGGCACTCGCTCTCCGGGTGGGGTGGGTTCAGCTGGCACGACGAGCACGGGGGTACATACGACGATGACCTCTTGAGGTCAAGTATGCGCCGTGCCCCGCCTCGTTCGGGGCCCCATGCCGCGCGGGAGGATTCAGCCCAGAGCGAGGATGATCGTGCGCAGGTTCGTCACGACGAGGGGCGCACCGATGAGGATCCCCAACACGCGATGAGGCAGTGTCCTGCATATCCACGCCGCCACCGGAGCCGCGAGCACCCCACCGACGAGCAAGCAGAGAGTGATGGTCCAATCGAAGTGCTCGGGACCGACGGAAAAGAGGAAGGTGATGGTGATCGCAAGGGTGACGAAGAACTCGCAGAAGTTTACCGATCCTACGACCGTGTGGGGCTTAACGTTGTGGCCAAGGAGGAGGGTCGGGGTCGCGATCGGGCCCCAGCCTCCTCCCCCGAACGCATCGAAGGCCGCCGCGACGAACCCCACGATCCCGATCCGTGCGCGCGAGAGCCCCGCCTTTCCCACCTTCTCGGCATCATCCCTACCGCCGTCGCGGAGCAGCTCGGTATCCTTCCGAGTCGCGAAGCGCCACACGATGACGAGGCCCATGACGAGCAGGATGGCAGCGACCCAGGGCTTCACCTGCCTCCCTGGGACGTTGGCGAGGAAAAGCGCTCCACCCACGCCGCCGGCCACGCCGGGGATCGCGAGAGACAGCACGAGCTGCCGGTCCACGTTGCCGAAGCTGTGATGGGAGATACCGGACACGAGGGTCGTGACCACCTCTGCGGCGTGCACCGAAGCGCTCACGAGCACAGGGGCCAAACCGGAGGCCACGAGCAGGGTCGCGGAGAAGACGCCGTAGCCCATGCCGAGGGTGCCGTCGACGAACTGAGCGACGAACCCGATGGCGACGATGACGAGGAGGCGAGAAAAGGTTCTCTCGTTCATGGCCCTTCGCTCGCGGAGAAGGGACTAGCCGAAAAGGGGGAACGTCGAACAACCTACTCAGCCAATCACATTGGTCTAGGTTGTGGATCGGCTCGCGTGCTAACACAGACACCGAGGCTGTCATGAGCCGGCGACGAAGGCTCCACCCGCCGAACCGAGGCATCATAGATGAGGAACCACCCGCGCTTGATCGGAGCGTCTGTGGTGATCCGAACCTGGCCACCGGCCGTGGCAACCCTCATCTCCCCGGGCATGACGCGGTTCGCGAAGCAGACGTACGTGAAGCGGTGGATTCCCTGAGCATCGAGTGCACGCGCGAGCCGGTGGAAATCGTCCACACCCGCGGTCTTGACGATCCACGCACGCGAGAACAGGGCCTGGAACTCTTGGGCCACGAACTGCGGGGCGATCGCGATGACGCGATGGGGGTCGTGCCGAAGGTAGGCGAGTGCGGGCGCTACCCTGTCACGGTAGTCGCGCACGAGGTGGGAAGACCCGGCCACGGCATTGACACCCACGCCGGCCACACAGCATCCCGCCACGACCAAGGTCGTGAGGGTGCCCACGCGCCCTGGACCCCGTGGTTCTCGCCCGCCGATGCAGAGCGCGACGAGGGGAACGAGGGTGAGGAAGTACCGTGGCCCCCACTGCTTGCCCCCATCGTTGGGGACCATGACCACGAGTGCCACGAGAGCGACGAGCCCGCCAAGCATGAGTGGACGAAGGAGATGCCGAGTGCTGAGGAGCGAGACGGCGGCCCCGAGGGAAGAGGGGAAGAACACGGCGAAGAGCAGCGGGAGCTTCGCGAGGAGCCTCAAGGACGTCGCCGCGTGTGCGCGGAGGGACACTCCGGTGGTCACCTGGAGTCCGTGGTAGCCAAGGGGGTGGCCCGTGGTGAGGGAGTTGAGAGCCACCAGGGCGAGGATCGGCCCAAGCGCGCCGATCCCCACGGGCAGGGCCGAGCGCCTCGATTCCTGGCGTATCCCAGCCAACGCCACGGCGGCCCCCAGGAGGAGGGCGACCGTCTCGGGACGGAACCACGCCGAGATCCCCATGAGGGTGCCGGCGAAGAGCATCCTCCGCGTCGAGGGGGGCCGGGGTCCCGCCCGAATCGCGGCCAGGACCCCTGCCCAGGTGAGGGCGACCGCGAGGGTGTGCTCCCAGAACATCGCGCCGTAGAGCGTGAGGGGGGAGGCGAACACGAGCGTGGCGAGGGTTCGGGTCCTCCCACATGAGTCCTGTCCCAGCCGCAGGGCGATCCTGTCGACCAACAGCCAGGTGACCCACAGGGAAAGGACGGGAAGGACATAGAGGCCCCGGTACCCACCGAGGCGGTAGAATGGCGCCGACAGCAGAGGGAACAAGAGTGGGAAAGCGATCTGGTGGCCGCCGCCGGGGGTTCGGTACACGAATGGGGGCTCGAACGGATACAGCCCGCCCTCCCAGAGGTCCCTCACCCACGCGGGAGCCTCGAGACGAAGCTCCCTGGTGAGGAGGCCTCGGGCGAACTGCTTCGCCATGAGCGCCTTGAGCCCGCCGTCCCCATTGAAAAGGACCTCATTCCTCACGGTGGACAAGAGGACCAACGTCCAGACCATGCCGGCCACGAGGACGAGGAGTGGTCCCCATCGGGGGGAGGATCGAACGCTCATGGGCCCACGCGTGGGAAAGACGGCCTATGACACTTGCCCTTGGCGGAGGCCGAAGAGGGGTTAGGCCGCGCGAATCTCGCCCGCGAGTCCCTCACTGCCAAGACCGGCGTCGAACCTCCCGTGCATCGAGTTGGCGGGGGGACGGCGGCGAGTTCGCCACGCAAAGAGAAAGAGGGCCGGCGGTCTCCGCCGGCCCTCGGAGCGCGCGGTGGGCTCAGAAGTTCTTCGCCACGCCGGCCATGAGCACGAGGTTGGGCGCACCGTCGGAGAGGCCGAGGGCCAGCGCCCCGCGGATCTTGAGGCCGGAGGCCATTTCGTAGTCGACACCCGGTGTGAGCTGGAGCCCACTGTCTCCGTCCTCGATCTCCGAAGAGACGAAGGTGAACTCGCCCGTGAGGGTCACCGCCTCGTTCACGGGGTAGAGGATGCCCCCACCGAAGAGGACCTGGAGCTCGCGGTCCACTTCCCCCGAACCGTACGGTGTCTCGATCTCCTTCTCTTTGTCTGCGTTGATCCGGAGCCCGAAGTGCCCGAGGATGACGCCCTTGGTCATGGCGTAGCGGAGTGCGCCGAACCCCTCAAGGTCGAAGGTGCCTTCGCCGAGGTCTTCGCTCCCGATGGGCAGGTTGAGCATGCCACCCGCAACGACTCGCAGCTGAGGGGTTTCGGAGAGGGTGTAGCGAACCCAGACGTCCGCATCGACGAGCCCGGACTCTCCCTCACCGGCGTCCGGGTCCACCGAGCTGAACGCGAATCGGGCCCCACCCTCGAGCAGAGGCATGAGTCGATAGGTGCCCTGGGCACCAAGCCCTATCGAGCTTCCCCCTTCGAAGTCGGCATACGCGAACTGCGCCTCGCCGTAGGCCCTGCCTGCCACGGCCGCGTCCTGGATGAAGCTCATGAAGGGGCGCACACCATCCATGAAGTCCGCGCCCTGGGCGAAGACGAACGATGGGGCGATGAGGAGAATGAGAAGAGCGCGCAAGGAACACCTCCTGTGGGTTGTGCGCCGAACTCGTCTCGCACCAATATGGCCCGAAAACCGAGTTTTGCGTGGGAAGGAACACGAACGAGGAAGTGGGTCAACTCCAACGCGTCGGGTTCGCGGCCACGACCGTCCATACCTGGACGTCGAGCGCCTGACGCAGGATCCATGCCATGCTTCGTGGCACACCACGCCGTACGTGCTCCCACCCCACGACCGTCACGACTCGCTCCTCACGCCCCGCGAGGGCGTGCACCATCCGGGCGTATCGCCTGTCGCGGAGGCTCGTGGGTGGGGAAGGGTCCAACCGTCGTGCGGCGTGAAGGACCGTTGCGAGCTCCGTCCGGAGGTCGCGGGCCCACCTCATCATCGCTTCGGCGCGCGCCTCGTCGGTGGCTTCTCGCACGAGCGGGAGGAGCCACAGGGCGGAGTCTCGGTTCCGACCGAGGAAGGTGATGCGGGCGCCGACCCTTCGTGCCGCGCGGCGCGCCGCGAGGAACTCGAACGGCACGCGCAGCGTCAAGACCCGAGCCCCCACCTCTCCCCCTTCCCATGGGGTCAATCCGGCCTTCCGGAGCCGGCGCCTGTAGGAGGAGAGCGCGGCTTTGCCAGGGCCGAGGCGGAGCATGAGCCCGAACTCACTCATCTCCGTGGCGACAACCGAGGGGCTGAGGGAAACGATGAGATCGTGCAGCGCGGCGTAGCTCTCGTGATCGAGGTGGACGGTGCCGACGAGGCAGACCCGAGACCGCGAACTTGACGGGGCTTCCACGGCGCGCAACATTGAAGGTTCTCCTCCACGCGGGCAAGGTCGGCCTCTCCTCTGAGGGGTGCAAGCCCGAGGGTCGGTCTCCGTGGGCCAGAGTGCCGCACCGATGCGTTCCGCGAGGGTCGCATGACTCAGTCGGCTGAGGATCCACTGAGTCCCGGAAGGGAACGGCATATGTCGTCCTCCTCTTCGACCGCACGCAGGGAACACGAGGGCCGGAAGGTCATCGCGACGAACCGGAAGGCATTCCGAGACTATCACATCGTGGAGCGTCTCGAAGCAGGGATCGTGCTGCAGGGGACCGAGGTGAAATCACTCCGGCAAGGCAAGGCGTCGCTCGCAGACTCCTACGCGACCGTGGAAGGGGAAGAGGCATTCCTCCTCAACATGCACATCCCCCCCTACGAGTGCGGCAATCGCTTCAATCACGATCCCACGCGCCCCAGGAAGCTCCTCCTGCACAAGCGGGAGATCGTGCGGGTCTTGGGACGCTCCACCGAGCGAGGGTTCACCGTCGTGCCTCTTTCCGTCTACTTCGTGCGGGGGCGGGTGAAGGTCGAGCTCGCCATCGCGAGGGGGAAGCGTCAGTACGACAAGCGAGAGGCGATGGCGCGGGAGTCGGCCATGCGGGAGATCCAACGAGAGGTGCGGAGGAGATGAGAGCGGCGGTCCTGGTGCTGGCGATCCTCGAGACCGTGGCCGCTGCCGCCGGCCTCACCTTCCGCTCCACGGACGGTCGATCTCCGTGCTCACTCGCGACGACCGTGCGGGGCGAGGTGGGCTACGTTAGGCTCGATGACCTGGCCTGGTGCCTCGGCGGCAGGAGCTCTTGGATCCCCGGGCGCCGCAGGGCTTTGCTCCTGGCGCGGGGAGACTCGGTGGCGATCACCGTGGACAGCAGGTTTATCGCCATCAATGGCACCGAGGTGTGCCTCCAGGAGCCGGTGGTCGCACGCGACGGGGTGGTGTGGGTGCCCGAGGAGTTCGCCGTGCGCGTGCCCCCTCTGCTCACCGGAGTAAGGGCGATGTGGGTCGATTCGCTTGCGGGCGTGGTGGTCGAAGCCTCGCCATGCGATCTCACCCTGCGCCGCGTCGTGGAGGACACGATGGCGGTCCGACTCGAGGTGGCCCTCCCGTCGGGTGCGGAGTGGCGTCTGTCTCCCTTTCGAGGGGATTCCACGGTCCTGACTGTCACCGGCGCGACGGTCTGCCTCGATGACTTCGATGGCATCCTAAGCGACTCGGCGGTCGTCTCTCTCGCCGTGCGGCAGGAGGCCGGGAGGGCGGTCTTGGTCGCGCGACGGAGGGCCTTGGGCATCTCGAGCCGCTGTCTCGAGAGGGGGGGCGTCCTCTCGTGGCACCTTGGAGTGTTCCCAGAACCTCGCTGGGTGATCCCGGTAGTGCGCAGGGTCGTCATCGACCCCGGCCATGGTGGATCAGACGAGGGGACGCGTTCGGCCGATGGGGTTCGCGAGAAGGACGTCACGCTGGCGTGTGCCACCCGCTTAGCGGGGCACCTCACGCGGCACGGCATCGAGGCCGTGCTCACGAGGACACACGACGTGACCACTCCTCAGGCAACGAGGATCCAGGTGGCGGGCACGGCTGGCGCGGACCTGTTCGTCTCTCTCCACTGCGACTGGTCCTTCGACCGCTCGAGGCGGGGCCTGCACGTGGTGTTCCCTGGCCCAAATGGTCGGTCGGTCACTTCCGTGCGTGCCGACGACCTGCTCACCTTCGAGGAACCGGAGGCGGTCGCGCCGTCAGGACCGCCGAGTCCCCTCGTTCCCGTGGAGCGCGCCTCGGCTCGATGGCTCGGTGCATCCGCGCGCGCGGCGGAGGCAGTGACGCGCGCCGTACTGGAGAGGGGACTCGTCGCCGCTCCCCCCACCCAAGGCGCGTTCATCGCCCTCCAGGGGCTCTCCATGCCCTCGATCTCCGTGGAGCTCGGGTACCTCAGCCACCCGGTGGAGGCCAGGGATCTGGCCTCCACCTCCTCCCTCGACGAGCTCGCGGAGGCGATCGCCACCGGCCTGGCGCGCCTCGCCGATCCTCTCTTGAGGACCTTCCCATGAGGCGGCGACGTCCGATGACCCGCGGGGGCCACCGGAGACCGGTCGGGGCTCGGCGGGCGCTCGCGGTCATCGTCTTCGCGGCCATCGGACTCTCGGTCGTGGTGGCGGTGTACTTCTACCGGCAAAGTCTGGAGCGTCCCGACCTCCTCGCCTTGCGTGTGGCGCGGGCTTCCCCGGATGTCATCTCCTGGGTGAGCGTCCGCGTACGCCACCCCGACAAGGCCGGCTTCACGTGGTCCACGGTGAGGACGCCGCTCTCGTCGGATCCCCCCGCCATTGTGGCGGAACGAGTCGCCACCATCTGGGCGCACAGGGTGAGCGCCTCGTGTGGCGGTCCTGAGGAGTCTCTCGCAGCGGTTTCCCACGTCTTCGTCGACGGGACACGTACCGTGTACATCGATTTCGATCCGCGCTTCTTCGCGACGTGCGCGGTGGGCACCGTGGGTGAACAGGAACTGCTCGACGCATTGGAGCAGACGGTGAGGGCGAACGTGGACGGGGTGCGCGCCATCGTGCTCTTCTCGGGAGGGATCCCGCTCCAGACGGCCTGGGGACACGTGGCGCTCGATGAGGGGAGGTGGGTGAGGTGACAGGCGACGGAGTGTCGTCAGGGGGCGAGCGCCTGAGGCCAGACGGACGGGCCCCCCATGCCCACAGACCGCTCACCGTTCGGCGGGGTTTCCTCCTCCACGCGGAGGGATCCGTGCTGGTGACGCACGGGCACACGAGGCTCATCTGCGCGGCCTCGCTCAGCCAGGCGCTGCCGGAGTTTCGCCGGGGCACCGGGGGAGGATGGATCACGGCAGAGTACGCGATGCTGCCTCGGTCCACCAAGGTGAGGTCGCCGCGGCAAGGCGTGAACAGGCGCGCGGCGGAGATCTCTCGCTTCCTGGGGCGCTGCCTCCGAGCGGTGGTGGATCTGGACGCACTGGGCCCATGGCTCGTGCAGGTGGACTGCGATGTCGTCGATGCGGACGCGGGCACGCGCTGCGCGGCGCTCACCGGTGGGTTCGTGGCGCTTCGAGACGCCCTGTCAGTGCTCTCGTCGCGGGAGGGATGGTGCACAGATCCCGTACGGGAACCGGTTGCGGCCGTCAGCGTGGCCCACGTCGCGGGTCGCCTCGTGGTGGACCCATGCTACGAGGAGGATCAGCACGCCTCCATCGATCTCACCGTGGCCCTGACTCCGTCCGGCCGACTCGTGGAGGTCCACGCGGCGTCGGAGTCCGTACCCTACGATCGTGATACGCTCGACAGGATGATCGGGCTGGCGTTCGAGGTGGCGCCCATGGTGTTCGCCGCCCAGCGTGCGGCCTGGGAGGACGCAGCGGATGGTCGTGATCGCGTCGGCCAACCCTGACAAGTGCCGCGAAATCGAGGCGATACTAGCGGGGATCCCGGTCGAGATCCGAAGCGTCTCGGCGTGGCCTGCCTACTCCCCGCCAGAGGAGACGGGAGCCACCCTCGAGGAGAACGCTCTCATCAAGGCTCGCGCCGCAGCCGCCCACACGGGCCATCCGGCCATTGCGGACGACACCGGGCTGGAAGTCGACGCCCTCGGGGGACAGCCGGGCGTCCTCGCGGCTCGATTCGCAGGGGAAGGCGCCACCTACGCGGACAACCGCCGCAAGCTCCTCGACCTGCTGTCGTCGACTCCTCCCGGCGGGAGGAGAGCGGTCTTCCGATCCGTGGTGGCGCTCTGCTTCCCGGACGGAGAGGCCCACCTCGTCGAGGGGCGCTGTGAGGGTGAGATCACTCTCGAGGAGCGGGGCGAGGGGGGATTCGGCTACGACGCGGTGTTCTACGTACCTTCGCGAGGCCTCACCTTCGCCCAGATGAGCCCTGAGGAGAAAAACCTCATCAGCCACCGTGGTCAGGCGATGCGGCTGCTCGCACGCCTCATCATGGATCTCGTCCGTCAGGGACGCCTGTAGCGTCCTCGGTGTCTGGCCTGGCCAGGCTCGGCCTCAGGACGATCACGAGCTCCCCGCGCCGCCTCTCGCGTACCTCGTGTCTGAAGAGGGCACCCACGAGCGGGATGCGACCGAGGAGGGGCACGCCGCGCGTTGAGCGGGTGGTCGTTTCGCGGATGAGGCCACCGATGACCACGCTCCGCTTGAAGGGGACCGTTACCGAGAGACAGGCATTCGTCGTTTCCACTACCGGGTACTTTGTGTCACCCGCTTCGACGTAGTCGACGATCGAACTGAGTTCGGGCCGCAGGGCCATCGTCACGGTCGAGTCGGCGTGGACCTTCGGTCGAACCCAGATGCTCAGCCCTACCGGAAGGTAGGTGACCCGCTGGAAGCGATTGACCACGCCGCTGTTGTCTTCGCGAGTATCCACCGTCACGTAGGGGACCCTACTGCCCACCATGAGCTCGGCCTCTCTCCCGGAGTGCGTCACCAACGTGGGTCGCGCGATGAGCTCCACGGTCCCGAACGACTCAAGCATGCCAAAGAGCACCTCGTAGTCATCGTCCGCGAGGTCGCCGAAGGTGCCCTCGAGACGAGGGCCGTCCGAGGAGAACGGGAACGACCCGCGGAGGGACAACCCGTCGAGCCGATCGGCGATGGCCTGCCAATCGATCCCTGTCTCGACCTGATGGGACAGAGAGACCTGGAGGATCTTCGCGTCGATGCGCACGGTGGGCCGCGGGGCATCGATCGCCGACAGGAGGGCTCCCACCTCCTCGAGCCCTCTTGGGGAATCCTCGACGAGCAAGTGGTTCCCTGAGTGGGTGATCACACGGCCAGGCTGCATCGCCTGGAGCCTCGCCAACAACCCAACGAGCGAATCTGCCTCTGCGTGCTCGAGCCTTACGAGAGACGGGGCCACCTCGGGGGGCACGTCGAGCGAGTCGAGCATCGCGCGGATCACGGACAGCCGGGTCGCGATGTCGCGTATAACAAGCCTGCCACGGCGGGGCTGAGACTGGAGGGTCCCGTTGGGTCCCAAGAAATCCCGCACGCGCCGCGCGGCCTCCTCGGCCCCGATCCAACGAAGGTCGACGACCATCGTCTCGTGCGGGACGGTCGCCTGCACGAGACGACGCATCTGCTCGATGACGAACGGACGATCGTACACGAGGATGTTGTTCCCGTCTGGGTCCAGCACCACCCTGCCTCCAGGGGAGGACAGCGAGCTTAGCGCGGCCACCAGCTGGGTCGTCCCCGGGCCGACGGCCGAGAACACCTCCGTGCGCATGTCGGAGGAGAACTTCTGGCCAGTCACCCGCTCGTACTCGTCCCTCGTGACGAAACGGTAGATACCTCGGTCGGAGTAGACGGCCCAGCCTCCCGCCGTGGCGAGGGCCTCCAGCGCCTCCCCTACCTCCACGTCGCTGAGGAACAGCGTCACCTTGCCCTTGACGCCAGGCCCGATGACCACGTCGAACCCGGCCTGCGCGGAGAGCTGCTGGAGGACGTCCACCACTTCGGTGTCACGCGCATCGACGCTCACCCTCCCCGTAGGGGAGGTCATGGGCACGAAGAACAACGCGACGCTGAGGAGGCTACAGACCCACACGGAGCACCTCACCACCACGGGAGAGGACGACGACGCGCCGTCCGATGGAATCGACCGTCATCCCTGCGAGCGTGTCACCCATGGAGACTACCCTCGTTTCCTCACCGACGCGCACCAGGGCCATCGGACGGGGACCAAGGAGCGTCGACATGAGAACAAACGGCGTGAGCGAGCCTCTGTCGAGAGCGAAGAGGGCGCTGAGCGGCTCGGGGCCGTCGAACGGGTCGGACGTATCCGCTCTCGGCACGGCTCCCTGGGGCGTCCACGAGGGGGAAAAGGCCACGGAGGTGAGGACCATGAGACCGGCCGCGATCGCGGCCACGACCACCGCCATGGGCGAGGCTTTGACGTAGTAGGAGCTGCGGAGCGCGGTGATCCACGGGAGGTTCACCCCGATCATCGCTGCTCCACCGTCATCTCCACCCGCAGGAGCCCCCCTTCGGTCCGGAGGGAGGCGTGAAGGATTCGTCCGTCGGTCCGCCCCAGGGCTGCGAGGCGACCCCAGGTCGTCGGCCCATCTGCCATCCACTCCAGGCGCATGCGGGCCCCTTCCCGCCTGGAGGTCACCCCGTCGCCGGTGAGCGTGGCCACGACCTGCCCGAGGGCGTGGGGAGAGCTCTGCTCAAGGGCCGGTCCCACACGGGCCGAGAGCTTCGTCACCTCCTGCTCGATCTCCTTGGCACGTCTCGCCTTCTCCACCATCGCCTCACCCCACGAGACGAACGCCGTCAGGCCAGCGACCGCTGCCGCCACGAGGAGCCATCGTTCACGCGGGGTCAACGGCCGCACGTCACCTTCCCCTTGACCCAGAACCCAATCCCGTTACCACGTTCCTCTGTCCTCACGAGGACCGGAGCGGCCAGACCCGCGCCGCCACCGAGACCATCGATCTCCGCGTGGGTGGTGGCGGTACCCCACGCGGTGAGGGTGTCGGCCACGAACACGACCTGCTCCAGCCGTGCCCCCGATTCTCCTGCGCGTCGCAGCCACCTCGCGAGGTCTGCGGCCGTGCAGCCGCCTGGACGCGCCGCCACGGCGCGCAGGAGTCTCGATCTCTCGAGCTCTGCCTGTGCGACGCGTCGTTCGACCCGTGCCTGCAGGACCACCGCCCATGTGACGAGGGCGACTCCGACCATGACCCACCCCCACGGCCACCGCTTCCCTCTTGAGGAGGCTGACCAGCCCTCCGGGACCGACGACAACGCGTAGGCGAGCCCGCCTCTCAGGGAGTAGCGACGTCCGCTGGGCCATTTCCCCTCGTCCTCTCCGTCCACCCACGGTCCCGTGCCGCCGCGGTACACGCGCGTGGAGCCCCCCGTCCAGCGCAGCCACGTGCCCACCGGGAGGCGCCCCGCGCGATCCACCACCGCCCACTCGGGGAACAGAACCACCCTCACGAACCCGAACCCCAGGGCCTCGTGAAGGAGTCGCGTGGCGACGTCTCTGGGGCAGGCGATGACCTCGGCCGGTGCACCATCGCCGCGGGTGATGCGTCGCCATGCCACCAGGTCGACTCCCTCAGGGAGAACCCCCGCGGGGTGATCCGTCTGCGTGACCGTGCGTACGATGAGCCGTGAACGATCCAGGCCGATCGCCACCGAGGCGAGCTCCGATCTCTTAGGGGCCACCCTTCGGAGCGCCTCGCTCAGCTCCCCACACTCAAGCAAGCTCTCGGGCTCGAGCCGCCATCCGATGAGCGACCTCACCACCCGCTGCGCCCACCACCCGTGCTCGTCTCGGACGAGGCAGATCACGCTACGGCGCACCCACGACCCTCCGGATCGGACCCATGGTGATCCCCCCTCGCGCAGGTTCGCGGCGCAGGATGGCTTCGTAGCAGGCCTGCTGTGGACCTTCCCCGGCCGTTGCCCTCCACCTTCGGGCTCCAAGGGGCACCCTCGGGTGGCAGTACCTGACTAGGAACATCTCGCTGCGCATCGTGAGGGCATGGGCCTGAAGAAGGAGCTCGAGGATCGCGCGCTCGCGCGTCGAGAGTCCAGGTGTTGCCGAGAGGTCCCTCACGTCGCTTGCCGTGCGTGCGGTCGAGACTAACTGCCTCGCGGACTCAGGCGAGAATCCCAACCTCTCCCACGTGTCAGGGGGAGCGGTGAGGATGTTCATCCTCCGCGCTCGAGGCACCCCTCCCTCCTGTGCGAGCCCTCCGCGGAGCAGGTGAGGGGGCTGCCGCTCGAGGTCCACGATGACGAGCGAGGCTCCTGGCGGCCACACGCGCCCGAACGCACCGGTATCGGGAAGGGTCGAGGTGGCCCAGGCGTCAGTGAGGGCGTCCCTCGCCCGATCGTCGCGTTGGAGGAGCATGGCGGCCAACTCGGTCGCCGAGCGCGCCGCGAGGGACTCCACCCCGAGTCGTTCGTACCGAGCCACTAGGCGCACGGTTACAAGGGCGAGCGCCCCAGCCTGGAGGGCAGCCGCTCCCATGAGTGCCCCGAGCCACACGGCTATCACGCCCGTCAGCGTCCCCACCTCCTGGATCCCTGGAGCCCACACACGAGCACCCACCCCCCGCCGCGACCAAGGGGGATCGCCACGAGGGACTCGCGCGCGGCGGGCACGAGCCGCACCTCGTAGGCGTGGTCCTCAAGACCCACCGAGCGAAGCCTCCCCTGGGCCGTGCTCAACCCGGCCGGACACCCGCACAGGTCCGAGGCGAGGCGCACACGAGCGGCGAGGGTCTGTGCGCGTGCATTGATCCTCGCGGAGACTCGGCGAGAGGTCGCCAGCGAGCCTACGACCGCGCTTGTGAGCATCGCCCCGACCGCGGTGGCGAGCACCACTTCGAGGAGGACATTGCCGGAACGAGTCGCCACGGGAGGCTAGCCTCCTGGCCAGACGAGCCTCGTGAGGGTGAGCGAGGGCTCACCTCGACGCGGATCCGCGCTTGAAGAGACCAGGATCATGCCGTCGGGCAAGGTCTCGGAACGAACCCACGCGAGCGCAGGGGTGGGGACGAACGCTCCGGCATCGATCCCTGCGCAGGTAGCCTCAAGGGCACAGCGACAGGAGACGAACCGTTCCCAGCGTCGCTCTGCGGCACGCAGAGCGCGTGTCGCTTGGGCGAGGGTGTGGGCGCACCCGAGGATCGCCGCGCCCCACACCGCCAGACCAAGGAGGACTTCCAAGAGCACCAGCCCTCTCCTCGGCCGAACGATCATGGACCCTCCGCGGCGAACCTACCACCGAATCCTTGAGGCGATCCGCTCGAGCTCGGCGATCTTGGCCGCGGCGGCCAACAGCTGGTCTCGGGCCGAGGCCCCCAGGCCCGGGTCTGAGGCCACCGAGGTACAGATGCGCTGCACGCTCTCGCTCACCTCGCCCATGAGCTGCACGTCTCGCCTCGTCACGCTGCGGAGCTCGTCCAAGGCACGGCGCATGCCTCGCTGCACGATGAAGAGGTGCGAGAGAGGCGAAGGGGCAGACTCGAGGCGAAGGTCTCCATCCACGATGGCCTCCAACCCCCTCACGATCGCCACCTCCGCCTCGGCCATGTGCCTCGACCACCGCAGACCCCACAGCGCCGCCGCCACCAGCGCGATGACGAGCACTGCTGCCCATCGTGTCGCATCCGCCATGCGAGTAGCCCCTCGGTCGATCGCCCAGGACGCTTCGCGCACGTGGGAGGCGAGGTCCCCCGCCCTCGCGACCACGAGGGAGGCGCGCTGGTCAGGGGGGAGGGAAGGGTTGGCGGCCAGTTCGATCACGGCGGTCACCGACGCGGAGGCCCTGGCCGCCTCGCGGCCCGCACGATCGAGGGACCTCGAAACCGGGCCCACGATCCCCAGCCATGCCACCACACAGGCGAGGGCGAAGGCGAGCACGGCGCCGATGACGGCCAAGGACGCGAAGCGAAGCTGAGAGAACGGTTCGATGAACACCCGAGACCTCGTCATGGCATCACCCCGGTTGGAACCGCAGGGCTCTCCGCACCCGCGGGGAAGAGGTACTGGAGGGCTGAGGCGAGATCCTTCTCGAACGCCCTCGAAGGGGCGCTTTCGCACCAAAGATCGTGAGGCTCCCACCCGTGGTGTCGCAGGGTAGCACACACCTCCGTGAGGGGATTCGCGCCCCCCGCACGATCCTCCCCTGCCCCGACCCACACCCTGGGCCGGAAGGCTGGGGGTTCTTCGAGCGATTGTACGACCTTCCCGTCTCCCCAGAGGAGGAAGGGGGAGAGCGCGGCGCACGCACCGATGGCCTCTGGCCGCCACCACGCAGCCAACAGCGCGATGGTGCCGCCCAGTCCTCGACCGATGAGCGCGGTGTGGCACCGGTCCGGCTCCGTGCGGAACTCTCGGTCGATTCGAGGCTTCAGCTCTTCGGTGAGGAAGCGGACGTAGGCCTTGCCCAAGGAGGTGTCGGCGTACTCGTAGATCCGTTGTGCGGAGGAGGCGACCGGCACAATGAGGATCTCGCGCATCCTGCCCGCGGACACCAAGGAGTCGACGATCTCGTCGAGGTGCCACTCGCGCCCCGTCGACGAGAGGGGGGAGGCGAAGCAATCCTGCCCGTCGTGGACGTAGAGAGTCGGGTAGCGTCTGTGGGGAGCACTGGAATACGAAGGGGGGAGGATCACCCACACGTCGCGGGCTGAAGGGACGTGGGCCGAGGGAACCTTCCCGAGGGAGACGAGCGTTCCGCGCACGTGCGCGGCGGGGTCGAACGCGTCCTCCCACGAGGCAACCTTGACCACGATGGTGGTGTCGCGGGTCGCCTCCACCCACGTCTCCCCCATCGGCTCTCCGGTGGGCCTCATCGCCTCGGCCTCCCACCTCGAACGAATGATCGAGAACCCGAACGGCACGCCACGCGTCACCCGAGTGGATCCCGTCCAGAGTCCGGGCTCGACCTCGGTCAACCTGAGGGCCTCTCGATCGTCCCACCCGCCAAGCTCGGGGGTGCTCCCCGCAATGCACACGGGGAGGCTATCCGGAGAGGCAGCCTCCACCACGAACGACACCGTGACGTTCCCCTCCGCCAGACACGTCACGAGGAGTGCGGCGTGCACCACCCCGAGCATTAGCCCTGCCCTCCCCGAGTCCCCGCGCGCCACCACGTGGCGACCTGCCGGGAGAGCGTCTCGCCGAGGACGGTCATCGAATAGCGTTCCTCCGCGGCCTGGCGGGCCCTCGCGCCCATGCGGCGGCGGAGGTCGTCGTCCTCGAGGAGTCGGCGGAGGCACTCGGTGAATCCGCGCTCGTCGGCGACGACGAATCCGCTCCTCTCGTGCTCCACGACGTGTCCGGCTTCCCCGTTTCGCATCACCACGACCGGCAGCCCCGCGGCCATGTACTCGAAGAGCTTCGTGGGGCTCTTCCCACGGGTCCACTCGTCGTCGTGGGCCACGGGCATGACCCCGACGTCGGCCCGCGCGAGCTCGCCCGGCATCTCGTCGGGGTGGCGCCACCCGGCCCACCGGACGCGCCCATCGATGCCAAGGTCGCGCGCCGCACGCCGAACCTCGTGGAGGTAGGGGCCCTCCCCAACGATGCAGACGCGAGCCTCGGGGAACTCGGGCGCGAGGGTCTGGAACGCGCGAAGGAGGATCATGACGTTGTCTCGGATCATCTCGCCCCACACGACCCCGTTCCACAGGACGACCGTGCCTTCGTGGGGGAGCCGTACGGGGGTGAATCGAGAGGTGTCCACCCCTGTCGGGATGTAGGCGAGGCGATCCGCGAACTCACCGAGCCGATCGACGAGGAAGCGACTCGCACATACGACGAACCGTGCGGCGCGGGCCACACGCGCCAAGATCATCTCCGGGTCGCATGACCCGAAGACCTCCCGGTTGAGACGGGGGTGCTTGAACCCGCAGAAGAGCGGCACCCCGTAGGGATCGTGGCCGACTTCCCAGTCATCGTAGTCCAGGACGTAGGGGACGCCGAACCGGTGGAGGAGGAGGACCGCGGCGGCGTGATAGTGGATCTTCTGGAGGTACAGGAGGGAGCCCGGACGTCGCGCGAGCCTGAGCGTAGCCTTCACCACGAGCGCGAGCCGTTGAGCATCCGACAGCCCATACATCAGGGGCTCCGGGAGATCGGGGGCGAGTCGATCGTGGAAGGAGAACACCCGTGTCCGGTACCCGTGGGTCGCGAGTGCCTCCGCGAATCGGTAGCACCGCACCCTCGTGTGAGGGTAGGCGTATCCGCTCAACCCCACGAACTGGACCGTCCCAGGGCTCACGTGCGTCGTCCCAGAGCGGTGCGGTATGCCGCCTCGAGGTTGTCAGCCACGGCGCTCCACCCATGGGCCTCCACCGCGCGCGCCCTCGCCTGGGCCCCGAGGTGGAGTCGATGCGCAGGGTCGTCGAGGAGCCTCACGATCGCGTTGCCGAGGGCCGCGGTATCGCCAGGGGGGACCAGGAGCCCGACCCCTGCCACCATACGCTGGACCTCCCCCACCGCGCTGGCGACGACGGCTTTTCCCGCGGCGAGGTACTCCACGACCTTGAGGGGGCTCTTGGCCCTCGTGGCTTCGTTGTCGTCGAAGCACGCCACCGCGACGTCGGCGGCGGCGACGTACTCGGGGACCTCGTGGTAGGGGACCGAGCCGGTGAACACGACGCGGGGATGGATGCCGAGCGACTTGGCGACCCCTTTCAGCTCGGGCAGTCGCCACCCGGCGCCCACCACGACGAGCGTGGCTTCGGGGTGGCGCGCGAGGACCATCGTGCCGGCTTCGAGGAACTGTCCGACGTACTGGGTCGCGTGGAGTTGCCCGAGGTAGAGCACGATCGGGCCCTCCACGCCGAGGAGCTGGCGTACCCGCGCACCCGATACGTTGGGGTGGAAGGCCTCGAGATCAGCCCCAACCGGGGTTCTGAATACCCGTGAAGCCGGGACCCCGGCCCGGAGCGCCAGTTGCTCGAGGAGCTCACTGGCCACCGATACCGTGTCCACGAGCCTGGGGAGCCGCTCCTCGATCCAATGGAGCCAGGCGGGGGCGTTCCCGTTCGTCTCGATGTCTTGGATCTTGTACTCCCAGTCGTCCCAATCGTAGTGGATGGGGATGCGGTTCAAGTAGGCGGCCCAGAGCGCGGGGACGACTGCGTGGGGCATGCACTTCTGCACGTGCACGAGGTCACAGCGTCGGGCGATGCTCGTGAGCTTCACGGCGTTGCGTGCGAGCGAACCCAGGTTCCTCCCCAGCTCCACGAGCTCCACCCCATCGAACGACTCCTGAGGCGAAGGGTTGGGGGCGCCGAGCCGATGGTACGCGAGGATGACCCTGTGCCCCCTCTTGTGGAGCTCGGTCGCGAGGAATCGAATCCTCACCGTCCATGGCTCCTGAGGGGAACGCAGGTCGTGGGGGTGCACCATCAGCACGCGCAGCGCCGGAGCACGCGCGCCCGGCGCCGCAGTGCGTCCTTCCATTTCCTCGCTCCTTGCGTGGTCAGGTGACCTGTTGCCACGGCGGTGAAGGCCAGAAGCGTGAGCCACTTGGTCACGCCGCGCCGAGGCCTCTGCTCATCGATGGGCCTCGCCTCGTCCGGCCCGTGGATGAGCACCTGGGCCGAGCGGTAGAGGCGGTAGGGGACCGATCGTCGGACGCGTGCCAGCCGATCCTCCGCCGCGGCCAACCGTGCGGACAGGAGGCGGAGCCGCTCCTCCGCCTCAGAGAGGAGCCGTTCTGCTTTCTGGAGGCGCTCATTAGCCGCAGAGAGCCACTCGTCGCGGTCTCGCACGTCCTTGCGGAGATGCTCGATCTCCGCCTCGGCGTTCCCGAGCCCCTTGTACACGGAGACGAGTTCCCCCACGATGCGCTGTTCGAGCGACACGGACTTGGGCCGTTTCTCTGGCGCGGCACAGAACCGATACAGGGGCTGTGGCTCGTTGGTCCACCCGTGGACGAGCGTGGCGGCGCTCCGTGAGCGTTGTTCCCACTCGCCCAAGGAGTCGATGATGGAGAGCACCGCGTGACGCACCGCCTCCGCGTTGGTGGGATCGACGGCCCACCCAGCTTTCGCCGCCGTCACCACCGGCGCGAGTTCGAGGTAGTCGCTCAGCAGCACCGGCAAGCCCCGCCAAAGGTAGTGGTAAACCCTCGTGGGTGCCGCCAAGAACCGCTCGATGTTCGGGAGCGAGAGATCCACCCCCACGTGCGCGGTCGCGAGCAGGGTGTTGAGCTCATCCCACGGCAGGAGATCCCGGTGCGTCACCCTCGGGTGCTGGAGCAGTTCCCTCGGCCAAGCCGGGGCCTCGCCTGGGAAGACTCCCTGTTTCCACTGCGGGTGGGGACCACCGATGATCGTGAGCCGGCCGCACCGACGCTCGTCGAGCGCCGCGAGCAAGGCCATCAGCGCAGGGGTCGGGTTCTGCCAGGGCCAGAAGATCCCTGCGGCGACGAAGTGAGGCTCGCCAGGAGGGCAGCTCCGGGGAGGCTCAGGAGGGGGCATCGTGAGTGGCGCGACCGCGAGGGGCGCCTTGTCGGGAGACACCCCTGCATGGAGGAGCCAGGGCACGAAGTACGCGAGTTGACGCTGGCTTCCACACAGGAAGAAGTCCCCGAGGAACAGCGCACGCATCTTGCGGGCCACCAGGCTCTCCCAATGCACACCCGAGAAGTAGAGGTTCTCGAGCAGGAGGGGCCCGTACAGGTCGATGACGAGCGGGACCTGGATGCCCTCGAGCTGGGTTGCGAGGGGCCACTGCACCGTGAGCACCACGTCGGGGTTCACGGCCCGAACGACGGCCAGCGGGTCTCCGGGGAGGTAGCTCGCCTCCCTCGCCTCCGGCGGGACACGGGCCAAGCCCTCGATGTTGGGACGCGGCACCGAGACGACGACCTCGAATCCTTGGGAGGTGAGGCCCTCCGCCAGACCCCAGCAGCGTACGCCCCCTCCCGCGGTCGGCGCACCCCACGTCGGGGGGATGTCCTGGCAGAAGATGAGGACCCGTCCCCTCGTGGTCGATGGTCTCATCGCACGAGTCGGCGGAGCCTATGGTAGATCCGAAACAGGCGGGTCCGCTGGATGCGCCGCAGCTCTGCGCGATCCTGCTGGAGGGAGGGTATCTCCGCGAGCATCTCGGTCCTCCGCAGCAGTTCGGTCGAGGCTCTCACCCCCCTGGATCTCCGGTCCTGGTTATCCGGTGCGAACGATGGCGACGCGACCCACCGCACCATGGCCTTCGTGGTGGCCGTGAAAGAGAACGCTTCCAGGGCGTAGGCCTTGGCTCGAGCCCCCATCGCCCGCATGCGCTCCATGTTGCGACACCCCCACACGAGCGCTCCAGCCAATGACCGGGGATCCTCGGGGCTCACGAGGATGCCCAGACCGTGGCGCTCGATGATCCGACTGATCTCGCTCCCATGCGTCGTGATGATCGGCACCCCGTACCGCATCATTGCGTTGAGGCGATTCCTCGCGCCGAACTCGGTCTCGTAGCAGGGGAGATCGACGTTCAGCCCCATGTGGACGCTGCGCATGAGCGCATCCACCTCCCAGGAGTCCCGCCAGCCCAAGAGGTGGAACCTCTCCCTGAACCGACTCGCCTCCACGATCCCACGGAATCGGAGGTAGGTCACCGGGTCGTGTACCCCGAGGTCCCCTCCGGTGGAGACGAACCTGAGCGTGGGTACCCGCTCCATGGCCAACTCGAGCCCTTGCACGAGCGTGCTCGGGTCCGCCCACGTGTTGAACCCTCCTGACCACAAGGCCCAGATCGTGTCCTCGGCCACGTTGTCCCGTGGCAACGGGGACGCAGTCGTCGGCTCCTCCGGAGGGGGTTCGATGCCATTGGGGATGTGGTACACGAACTCGTACCCGAAGGTGATTCCCGAGAGACGGCCCACCGACCCGAGCTCGCCCACGAGTGCGCAGCGCTGGGCGGCGCTCACCGCACTGAACACGTCGGCCCGAACGAGGATCGGCGCCACCTGCGACCAGACGATCCACGGATCGTCTTGGTCTCCCACGACGTGGTGGCGAGCCTGGGCCTCACCCATGCTGTACCCGTTGAGGTCGGCCCAAATCGGGACCGGTGGATCCGCCTGGCACGCCACCGATGACGCCTCCATGTTCACGGCAACGACGCAGACCGGATTCGCCTCGTCGATGAGCTCCCGGAGGCGACTTGGCTGGTGGAACTCCTCCGCAGGAAGCCTCCTCACGCGGAGGTTCTCGTCTTCGAAGGTCTCCGGCGACTCCTCGTACGAGTGCAGCATCATCTTCGCGATGAGGTACACCCGATGGCCGGCTTCCAGGAGCGGCTTGGTGAACTGCCAGGTTCGGGTGCCGAGCCCGAAATGCATCGGTCGCCGCTCCCACGGCAGGGGAGCCATCCCTACGACAACGACATCCGCCACCGCAATAGTCCTTTCAACCCGCGTGATCCCAGGGCGAGCGGGAGCCGCCACCACCACCCCCGCCAGGCCTCCCTCAGCCCTCGTATCTCGACGTCGTCGGGTCGCCGTCCTGCGCGGAACTCGCGCTCGGCCCGCCACCACGAGGGAAGACGACGGAGTGGGAGGTGCCTCTCGATGAACCGGAGTCGACCTCGGTGGTAGGCGCGAAAGAACTCGAAACTGGCGCGCCCGAGGGTGCTCGCTTCCTGGTGGCGGGCCTGGGCCCACGGCCAGTACACGACGCGCATCCCGCGCCTCTTCACCTTCACACAGAAGTCGGTCTCCTCATAATAGGCAGGCCAGTAGGCCTCGTCCAGCCCACCGCAGGCCTCCAAGACCCACCGCTTCGTCGCGAGGAGGCCGCCAGTCACGTAGTCCACCTCGCACGGATCCGAGGGCGCGGTGGTCTCGCCTCGGGCACGGTGCACGGTGCAGAAACTCGGGAGGATGACGCCGCCTGCGTGGACGACCTGTCTTCCCTCCCCGTCCCACAGCGTCGCCCCGGTCACGCCGAGCGTCGCATCCTCGAGCAAGGATCGGCTCAACTCCCATATCGCGTCCGGCGAGACAACGACATCCGGGTTCACCGACAGGATGATCTCGGCGCGGCTCATCCGCCACCCGAGATTGAACGCGGCGGCAAACCCCGCATTGTAGCCCCTGTGGATGACGAGGGCACCCGCGTCCAGAGCCTCGCGCACGCTTCCGTCCGTGGAACCGTTGTCGACCACGATCGGCTCGACCCTCGCCCCGCGGCTTGCCCGCAGGGCCCTCACGCACTCCCCGACGCAGCCCTCGTGGTTGCACGTGACGACCACGGCCGCCACCGAAGGCTCGTCCGAGAGCTTGAGGTCTCCCTCGGCCGCGGCGAGGAAGGAGGCTACGAGCGGATCCATGCCAGGGTCGGCCCCTTTGGACGGCTCCAAGGGGAGAGGGAGCTCGCCCCGAGTGGCCACGTAGATGTCACGGTAAGCGGGTTCCCTCGAATCGCACCCGGTGTAGGTGTGGTTGTAGGCCGCATTGAACCGTGCGAGCCGCTGGCCGGCACTGGGGAGGGTTTCGAGCAGACGGTTCGAGAGCATGGCCAGTCCCCAGCGAGGCAGGTACCCGTTCGGACGCCTCGTGAATCGAGCCCCGAGGGACCGCAGCAGGGCCTCGACGTCTTCCCGCGTGGGCAGCCTGTGGGCGAAGTGCTCCGCGAGCCACGGGTGGGGCTCGCCGTGCAGGGCGCGGTAGAAGGCGTCCACGGCCCGCTCCGCTTCTTCGACCTCCCGCGCGCCCCTGGGCACGCCCAAGACCACCCACCCCCGCGACACACGGAAGAGCTCGGAGAGGAACTGGGCTCGCTTCCGGGCTGGGACGTGTTCAAGCACGTCCACGCTCGTGACCACGTCGAAAACCCCGTCGACGAATGGGAGGTGAGCCCCGTCCGCACACACGTAGGGACCGTCACCCCCCCTCGGAAGGTCGGCCACGACAACTCTGTGCCGAGGCACGAAGAAGCGGAGGTCACACGGATGGCCACCGACGTCGAGGACGCGCCCGCGCTCGGGCACGAGCTCCACCACGACGGACGCAACGGCGAAGAGCCTTTGGTAACGGTCGAACTGGACATGGAGCAGTGCCTCGTCGCCCGGAGGGAACGAGGGGCAGGCCCTCATATGGGCAGACCGATTCGTTCGAGGGCAGCGAGCCCTGCCCCCACCACTCCGGCGCGATTGCCCAACCCCGCCTTCACGATGCGGGCCCGTTCCCCGATCGTGGCGAGGCAGGAACGCCTCGCGGCAGCCACCACGAGCTCGAACGGGGCCCCGGGCGCCTCGAACACCCCGCCCCCGAGCACCACACAGTCGGGATCGAAGAGTGTCAAGGCGAGCCCGATGCCTCGTCCCAGGGACGACGCCCAGCTTCGCACGGCCGCACGCGCGTCGTGATCGCCTGCCGTGGCGCGGTTGAGCACGTCCTCCACCTCGCACCAGGTCTCGACCCGTGCCGCATAGGCGCGCGAGAGGGCGGGGCCAGAAGCGTACCGCTCGAGGCACCCCCTCCCCCCGCAGGGGCAGGGCCTCCCGCGAGGGACGAGGCGCACGTGGCCGAGTTCCGGGGCGTGCCCCGCACCCCGGTAGATCCGCCGGCTGATCACCATCCCCGACCCTATCCCTGTGCCCACCGTGATTCCCAAGACCGCGTCGTGGCCGCGGCCTGCGCCGACGGAAGCCTCCGCAAAGGCCATGAGGTTGGCGTCGTTGTCCGCGTACACCGGAAGCTCGGTGCGCTCCCTGAGGAACGCGACGATCCTGAACCCGCGCAAGTGGGGGAGGTTCGGGAGCGCTCCGCGCATGGCACCCGAGGCATCCACCGTGCCCGGACACCCCACGCCAACGGCCCGGACCTCGAGACACCGCCGAGCCGCTTCCTCCTGCATGAACCCGAGTGCACGGTCGAGCGTGAGCTTCAGCGAGGAAGGGCGGTCGTGCCGCAGGACGGGGATGGAGGAGAAGCCGACGAGTTCCCCCGCGGCTGAGACCAGCCCGTACTTGAGGGAGGTGCCTCCCACGTCGAAGGCGAACGCCCAGGAGGAGCCTATCTCGAGAGCCACGCCTTCCATTGGTGGGTCGCCAGCGCGGGGTTGAGACGCTCGCACGCCGCGACGAAACGCCGGCGTGCCGCGACCCATTCTCCCTCCATGACCAAAGCCCGGCCTTCAAGGTAGTGAGGAAGGTAGGAGGCCGGTTCAAGCGCCCGCGCGAGGCGCAGGTCCTCGAGGGAACCACGCGGGTCTCCCTTCATGAGCCGGCATGCTCCTCGGAACAGGACCAGCTGGAAGTGCTCGAGGCTACGCCGGGGCGTGTCCCCTTGCGCGAACGCGTGGAATTGCGGGATGGACTCGGCCCACTCCAACGCATCGCCCCATTCACCCGCGAACATCGCAGCCGCCACCATGGTGCCGGCCCTCCGGGCACCCGCCGGGGAGCCTGCCCAAGAGGAGGCCTGCGCATGCGCCTCCCTGGCCTTGCCGCGTGCCATCTGACGCCATACCTCGCGCGCGGGTCCACGCTTGAACCACCAGGGCGGGGGGGACCGATGCCCTGGCCACTCGATCCCCACCTCGTCCATGAGGTCACGCAAGACCACGGAAGGGAGGGGAAGGCTCCCGTGCTCGGCGGCGTGCAGGGCCCTCCCCGCGAGATCCACGGTGGTGGAGACGATGTACCGGAGCATCTCCGGGTGTGGCCGTCCGTCAGCCCAGGTGCGCGCAAGCACCGCGAGCCCACGACCGAGTTCGCCTCCCCCTCCGTTCGATGCCGCCTCGAATCGACGCGCATCTAGGAGCACCATGGTGAGGAATGCACGCGCAACCTCGCGACCAGGACCCCGCGCAGCCTCCTCCGCCAAGAGACCCATCGCCTCCTCGACCTCCCCGCACTCCGCCTTCGTCCTCCCCAGCCAGAGGAGTGCCCTCCAGTCCCCCGGGTGGCGAGCGAGATGCGAGGTGAGGAGCACCTCTGCCTCGTCGAATCTCTCCCGGTCGAAGGCAGCGAAGGCCCGTCGGAGTGCGCCCATGTCTGCCTCCCCTCAGGGACCCAGGTGCCCGGAGGGGCACGACGGTCCCCATGGGCGGCACACGGGGAGCTTTCCCCTGCGGAAACAAGGGCCGAAGGTGTCCTCGGGGACAAGAGCGCCCCTAGTCACGACGCGCACCCTCCCTCCGTCGCCACGCGTGGCACGTGGTCGCACGAGACGTCTGCCAAAGGTGCTCCGGGGCAGTGTTGCTGAGGTGGATACCCTCCGAGACGGGGTCGACGCCCACCTTTCGGAGGCAGTGCCGCACGAAACTCGAGCAATAGAGTGCCGTTGCGTCCTCGAATGGGTTCGCCCTCCACAGCCGGGCCGCGATGATCTGCCACCACGTGCCCACGAGCTGGGCGATCGGGTAGGCGACGTGCGCGCCGTACACGAAGTCCAAGGCGCCGGCTACGAGGTCGTTCCTGAGCGAATCCTCCTCGAGCACGTCGATCACCGCGGCGTGTTCGACCGCTTCGACACACCACTTCTTCAACCTACTCTCCTGCGCCCCATTGCGGAACTGTGGGCGCTCGAGGTCGGGCTCAAGGTCGCTCTCGAAGATGTAGAGCTCACCGTCGACCCTCTTCTCCCCCATGAGGAACACGTGCGACCACCGCGAGGGTGTACCGTCGAGGGTGAGGCGGCGCTGCGCCTCACGGATCGCCATGCCGACCATATCGTCCAGCCCCACGAAACCGATGCGCCCGGGGCGGAAATGCGAGACGAAGAACGTCCACACCTCGGGGGAGAACTCGCTCTTGCTTATCATTCGGCCAGGCTCTTCAGGAGTTCGAGCAAGAACGCCCAGAAACGCTGGACGGAACCAATGCTTACCCTCTCGTTCGGGGAGTGAGGGTCCAGGATCGTGGGTCCGATCGAGATGGCTTCGAGCCCGCCCAGCCGCTGCGTGAGGATCCCGCACTCCAGCCCCGCGTGCACGGTCTCGATCCTGGGTGGTCGACCGTGGACCTTCTCGAACGCCCCAACGGCGCGTGCCAACAAGGGCGAATCCTCCGATGGAGGCCACGGTGGGTAGGCGCCCTCTCTCGTAGGAGACAGGCCGAACAGTTCCATGAGTGACTCCACACGGGCGGCAGCCCACTCGAGCCCGTGCGGAGAAGAGCTACGGACGGACGTGACCACGCGCAGAGTACCGCGGTCCAGGGCCACCACCGCGAGGTTCGCGGACGTTTCCACGTTCCGGCGCGAGGCGCTCACGGCCCACACCCCGTGGGGGAAGGCCACGAGGAATCGAGTGAGCCGAGCCGTCGAGTCCCCAGACAGCACCATCGGGGGATTCGGTGCGTCTTCGACACGGATGGTGACCCCCGGATCGGCGTCCTTGAGCGTCTCCCTCCACCATTGGGTCCACGCCGAGGCGCGCTCCTTCGCACCCGGCCCCTGCACGAGCACCTCGGCGCACGCGTCCCGAGGGATCGCGTTTGACTTCGTCCCGCCATGCAGGGAGGAGAGCAAGAGTCCCGCATCGGAGGAACACATCTCCCGGAGGCAGGCCCCGAGGATCGAGAGCGCGTTCCCGCGCCCCTTGTGGATGTCGACCCCCGAATGTCCCCCCCGCAGACCCTCCACCACGATCCGGATCGGAACCCCGTCGACCATCACCCCCGGGAGAGAGGCCAGGGTCCTCTCGGCGGTGACGTCGACCCCGCCGGCGCACCCAATGAGGAGCACGTCGTCCTCCTCCCCATCGAGGTTGATGAGGCGACGTCCTACCACCGTCTCCGAAGAGAGCGCAGATGCGCCCTTGAGCCCCACCTCCTCCTGCACCGTGGCGAGCAGCTCGAGGCTGGGGTGACGGAGGCCTGGTTCCTCCAATACGGCCAAGGCGGCGGCCACACCGATGCCATTGTCCGCGCCCAGGCTCGTCCCGCGCGCCCTCACCCAGTCTCCCTCCACCTCGAGCGAGATTGGATCCGAACCGAAGTCGTGAGAGGAACCGTGCGCCTTCTCGCACACCATGTCGAGGTGTGCCTGGAGCACCACCGGGGGAGCGTCGACGCCTGGGCTGGCGGGTTTCCGCACGACCACGTTGCCTGCAGCATCTCGCCACGCCTCGAGCCCCAACCTTGCCGCCGTCTCGAGCACCCAGTCCCCTGCACGTGCCTCGTTGCCCGAGCAGCGAGGGATCCTCGACAGCGACTCGAAGTGCCGCCACACGCGGGCGGGCTGAAGGTCCATGGTTCTCTCCTCTCTCCGTCACACGCGACTCATCGTGAGAAACTGCCCTTGGACGAACGGCGGCGACCTAACCACCTTCCAGCACGAGACGCCCCTCGACCGAGGTGGAGAGGCCCTCCGATCCCGCCACACTCGCCACCGCCTCGCTGAGCACCACCGCGTGATCCTCCACCCCGTCGGGGACCAAGCCCAAGTACCGCAGAGGGCTACGCAGGGCAACGAAATCCACCGTCGCGCAGCGGTACCGTGCGTCAGGGTCCAGTGGCAGGCCCCCCACGCGGATCTCCGTCTGCCCCGTGCCAATGCGGTAGCGGCACGTGCACCCCGATACCTGGAGGATCCCGTGCGAGCGCGCAACGGCGGCCTCGGCGTTGTGGCGGAGGATTGACTCGAGCTGACGGCCTGAGCACGTGAACGTCACGACCGTGTTCTCGAACGGGAGGACGTCTCGTATGTCCCGCACCCTCACCGGCCCGGGAAGAAGATCCGCGCGGAGTGTGCCCGAGTTGACGAACGCCACGTCGGCGCCCGTGAAGAGGCGAAGCGCATCCGCGACCCAGTTCCCGAGGGGACTCTGGTCATGGTAGGCACGGGTGAGGGCGCTCGCGAGAAACGCGACCGTATCACCGAACGCCTCCTCGAGGACCGACTCCAAGGAGTCACACAACACCTTCACGGGGGTCACCCGCTCCGGCTCCTTCTCCGCGCGCAGCTCGATGACCTGCCCCACGTAGTCCACGATCCTGTCGTCCTTGATCCGGAGGTCGAGTCGGCCCAAGAAGCGGAGACGGCTCCCCGCGTGCACGATCAAGACCCCATCCTGCCGCTCGGGAACACGGAGAAGATCGTGGCTGTGCCCTCCGACGATGAGGTCCACCCTTGGGCCGAGGCTCTTGGCCAAGAGCCTGTCGGTCGCGAGCCCGCAATGGGAGAGCACCACCAACAGATCCGTCCGAGGATCGAGGAGCCGTGCGAGCGAATCACCGACCACCTCGGGTGGTCGAATGCGAACCCTCCTCGCCACGTCTGGCGGGAGGTAGCCCGCGACCCCGGGGGTCACCAGGCCAATGATCCCAACCCTCACCCTCCCCCGCCGCACGATGCACCACCCTGGTCCGACGAGCGGGTTCCCCCCTTCGTCCAGGAGGTTTGCCGCCAGCAGGGGGAACGAGGCACGCCGCGACGCCTCGATGAGGTTGCCAGGGCCGTGGTCGAGGTCGTGGTTGCCTATCCCCATGGCATCGTAGCCGAGGGCGTTCATGAGGCGGATCAGGTGGCCCCCTTTCACGCCCCCATCCGAGAGGGACCCAAGCGGCCCCCCAGAGAGCAGATCGCCCGCGTCGAGCAAGAGGGTCGCGTGCCTCGCTCGGACCGCCCCGACCTCGCGTTCGAGCGCAACCACACCGCCGATGCGTCCTGCGCTGTCTCCGACCACCCCCACGGGGTGGCACGTAGCGTGGATGTCGTTCGTGTACAGGATGGTGAGCCTCCGAGGCCCTGGAGCGCACCCAACGACCAACGACGCGGACAGGAGGACCAGGCAGCGAAAACCGACATTGACCTTGGGGCGGATCACCTCGATCTCCGTGTGTGGGGAGGCCTTCCTCCCACGCCTCCGTGCGACGTAAGAGAATCAATGTAGCCCCTGCCTCCCTTGAAGGCAACGGTGTACCAGACAAGGGGACTCGGCGAGCCCACCAGGAAGCCGCGGGGCCCGGAGCCAGGGCTCGGTGGAGGACGTTGCCCCCAGGTGCGGAAACAGTTAGAATGCGAGTGCATCCTTCGAGAACGAGCCCGCATCAGAGCTTTCCTTGTCCATTGTCTCGCGAGGTGGGAGACCGCTCATGGGGACGAACACGTTCGACATCATCATCCTCAATGGCCGCCCGGCTGCTGGCAAATCAGAGGTGATCGATTTCTTGAAGAGAACGCCGATTCACGAGAGGATCGCCCGTTTCCACATTGGAGAATTCGAAGAGTTCGATGACTTTCCGATCCTTTGGGAGCGCTTTGAAGACGATGACATTTACGAGCGACACGGGAAGCCGAGGCTCATCTCAGATACGACGTTCACGTACGAGAACCAGACGTGGCAAGGGTACGTGTTCAAGGACCCGTTCTTCTGGAACTTCCTGATCGAGAAGCTGAATCTCCTCTACCGCAAGCGCCTGCGGGATGTGCCTGGCTATCACGACCGGTACACGGCTCTCTTCGAATTCGCGCGGGGCGCGCAGCACGGGGGATTCCGCGAGGCCTACGCCTACCTCTGCGACGAGGTCCTGGCTCGCGCCTGCACGATCTACATCAAGGTGAGCTGGGAAGAATCACTCCGGAAGAACCGTCGGAGAAGGAATCCTGAGAGACCAGACAGCATCCTCGAGCATTCGCTTGAAGACAAGAAGCTCGAGTACCTCTACCGGGACAGCGACTGGGAGGACTTCTCATCACCTGATCCGAACTACCTCCTCGTGAGGGGCCACCGGGTCCCGTATGCGGTGTTCGAGAACGAGCCGGAGAAGACGCACGATCCTGCCCTCATCGGGCCTCACCTCGAGGAAGTGTGTGCGCGCTTGTGGAGGCTGCACGTCGCACGGGGGCCTTCGCGTGAAGACGGGGACTGCGGGGGTGTCGCACCGTTGGTGGCTTCCTGAGGTGCTCCCGAAGGGGGCCAACCCTTGACGAATCACGGTCTTTTCTGCAGATTCGCGGGCGGGGCTGCGGCAAACCAGAGGAAGGAGCGTGAAGCGCATGCAGAAAAAGCGTAGAGGTCCTGTTCCCTCCGGGCGGAGCCGGGAGTACGTGGAAGAGCAGGAGAAGAAGCCCGCGAAGGAGGGGACCATCGAGGTTCAGGGGACCGTGAGTGAGCCGTTGCCGAACGCGATGTTCCGGGTCACCCTTGAGAATGGTCACGTGGTCCTCGCACACGTGTCTGGGAAGATGCGAAAGCACTTCATCCGCATCCTCCCGGGGGACAAAGTCACGGTTGAATTGTCCCCGTACGATCTCTCACGAGGGCGTATCACCTACCGATTCAAGTAGCGCCTCTTTTCCCTGGGAATCGCCCTCAGGCCGAGTGGCTCAGGAGGGTTCGGAGTAACCCTTCCGCCTGCGCCGCGACCTGGGGTTCGCGGGCGTGACGCACCGTCTCGAGGCACCTCACGACCGCATGCCGTCTCACGGACCGAGAGGCAAGCCAGGCTTCTGCCACTCCGAGGGCGATGCGTGGGTGTTCCAGCCCTAAGCGGCGCAGGTGTCGTCCGGCGACACGTCGGATGGATACCACGGGGTCGTTGAGGAAACCCTCGCACAATGCGAGGGCATCGAAGGGAGCCCCGCTCAGCCATCGAGCCATACCGCGCGCAACCGCCAATCGCACGGACCAGTGCGCACGGTCACGCGCGAGTTCGGCGAGTCGTCGCAGCGCCACGTCCGGCTCGCGGAGGGCGAATCTCGACAGAAGCCCCGCCGCGGCACTCCTCACGTGAACGGCCTTGTCGAACGAGAGGGAGTAGGCCAGGCGGCCCAGATCAGGGGGAAGGTGCGGGAGACGTGAGAGCCACCTGAGCGCCGTCTCTCGGGTGTCGCTCGAGGGCGAAGCACACCACTTCGTCACCTCGGCGAAGATGGCTCCATCGGCGGCGAGGTAGCACGCGTCGAGCACGTGGAGGACTTCGTCCTGCACCCACCGGTGGGGAGAGCACGCGGCGTAGGAGGCCGCCCGGGCGGCTTGGGTGGGGCGGAGGGACGCCATGCAACGCAGGAGGCGGAGACGGCTCACCTCTGCCCACGGATCCGTCTCGGGACGGGATTCTATGATCGGCATCGCCCCGAGGGCGGCGTCGGGGCCCACGCGGAGCAAGGCCTCGTACGCCTCGGTCCGCACGTCGGCGCTCGCCGAGGACGCGAGGAGCGCGAGGACGCGCACGCCGACGGTGTCCTGGGGGCACGTGCAGGCGAGCTGCCGGGCCAGGAATCGCTGCGTGGGGATCGAGTGCTCCGCCAACAGCGCCCTCGCGCCTGCCTCATCGCCACGCTCCACCAACTGGCGGAGGACGGCCACCGGGGTGTCCTGCCTCGAACGCTCGGCCATAGTACCCTCCTTATCCGAGGAGTGTAGCCGTGGACAGGCCGGGCCGCAAGTGGGCACGATCGCTTGACGCCTGCGGGGCGGGGGTGTACCCTACGCTCAGGTCTGGGGTCTGGTCGTCTCCCCGTTTCATGAGGAGGTGTGCGATGAGACACTCGGTGGCGTGGGTCCTCCTGCTCCTTGTTGCCCCTCGTGTCGTGGCCCAACAGGCGTCCCTCACTGGCTCCGGTGCGCGGGCCATGGGCATGGGAGGTGCCTGGATCGCCGTCGCGGACGACGCGACTGCCATCAGTTGGAACCCCGCGGGTCTCACGAGGCTTGACGCCCCCGAACTCGGCGCGGCCGTGACCTTCGGGTCGGGGTCGTGGGAACTAGACCTCTCCTCTGACTTCGCCTCTTTCATCGAGGTGTCGGACATCGAGATGAGCAGTCGCCTCTCGCTCAACTTCGCGAGTGCGGTCTACCCCTTCCGGCTTGGGGGACGCCACGCCGTGGCCGGGATCGCCTACCGCCGGTACTGGGACCAGACCGTGAACACCGTGCTCAGCTTCTCGTTCCGAGATCCGATGCTCTCGGATGTCGACGGCGACGGGTATGAGGACGGGTACGTGGACAGGCTCTCGTCCGAGACCGACGTGTCGGGCGCCGTCGGAGCCATCACGCCGGCGCTGGCCATTCAGCTCAGCCCCCTCCTCTCTGTAGGCCTCACGGCAAGCATCATGGTCGGAGGCCGAGACGCGACCGAGGCCGAGACGACTCACTACACAGACTTCTGGGGCTTCCAGGACGCCTATCAAGAGGAGAGCACCTTGAGCTACGGCTACTCGGGATTCACCGCGGAGTTCGGACTCCTCGCGGATCTCTCTCCACGGGTGAAGGCGGGTGCGGTGGCATCCTTGCCGTGGACCCTCACCCTCAAAGACGTCGAAGAGGACGGGGTTTCACTCGGAGAGGACGTCAAGCAGAAGCTTCCCGCGTTCTTCGGCCTGGGCATTGCGATCAAACCCCAGCCGATGACGACGCTCGCCTTCGACGTGCGTCAGCACCCGTGGTCCAAGGTGGAGATCGACAGCGAGGAGAGTGGGTGGGCTGACGCCACGGTCCTGCGAGCCGGGGTGGAGCACATCTTCCAGACACCGCGCGGGGCGATCGTCCCTCTTCGTGCGGGCTTTTTCCTCGAGCCGCTGCCCGAGCGAGAGGTGTTCTCTGACGAGTCCACTGACGAGATTCGCTATGGCGACCAACTGAAGAATGCGGGGTTCACCCTCGGGGTCGGGCTCGTCCTGGGGCGCATCGTGTTCGACGCATCGCTCGCGAGGACGCGTCTCTCATTCGAGAGCGACTACGGCGAGAACACGCGTACCGAGACCTCGTTCACGCTGTCCACCGTCGTCCACCTTGGAGGGGAGCGGGACTAGGCGTCCCTCAATAAA
>FWPV01000461.1_pt1 | contig 128754 bp, 100 predicted proteins | sample 2228371 | NCBI WGS metagenome assembly FWPV01 (sample SAMEA103939776, study PRJEB20133) | metagenome | reverse complement strand
GTCTTCTAACTCGTCGAGAGAGGCAGATTAACAACGCCCCGTTCAGGATCAACATCAGATTAAGAGACGAATGGCCTCCTTCGGGGCTCCTGTTGTGTGGCATCGCTCCCCACATATATTGATCGGCGGTCGCTAAATGTGGCGAGATAAATCCCCTGCTGTTTAATGAAACAGTGGCTACTCGCGACCAACAGGGGACCCGAAGTGGGTCAGTCCCAGGCTCAACGTCACCCGGTCCAGGTCCGTCAGCCCGAGCAGGAAGACCGAGTGCCATTTCCCCTCATCCCCGCTCCCATTCATGTCGTAGGCGGCACCCGCGTTGACATTCCAGCCGTCGTACTCCACCCTGACCTTGAGACGGGGGCTAGCCTGGTAGCTCAGCCCGGCCAAGAGGCGGTCCTTGCCGCCTCGGTTCCCGAAGCCGACGGTGCCCCAGAAGGGGTGTTCGTCGTCGCCCAACCGGCCTGGGGCAGCGATAAAGAACGACCGGGAGTCTTCGATGCGTTGGGCCGGCTGGTGATTTATCTGGACGGCGTCTCGTTGGGCGGACACCACGTCATCTCAGAAATGTCAGACTGAGTCCCACTTTTGCAGGTGCTGACAGCCTGCTGGAGGGTGGAGCTTATGTCGCCGCCCTTTTGCAGGGGAAGCTCTTGTTTAGACAGGTTACTTTCACATATTATACATAAAGTTACCTAATTATCCACAAAAGGAGCCTTCCATGGTCCTCCCCTGTATTCAATCGTGACAGATATATCCAGCGGTTGTCACTTGGCTCCAGAGGGGTGTTGTGGACCGGGCACTTCAGATAGGACCGACGATGGAGCAAGGTTTCCTTCCCCAGAGGGCTGACCATTACTGTCAGAAAGTGCCACGAGCCAGCGACGAACGCTTCCCCATCTCAACAGGTGATGAACGATGACTGCAATCCATGTTGCAAGGCAGATTAACAAGGCCGCGTGTATGATCAACGTCAGGTTACGAGACGGACGGCTTTCATCGGTGCTCATATTGTGTAGGATAGCCCCCACAGATACTATCTACGATAGTGAAATGTGACAGAGATAAACACTCCCCGCTGTGTTAGGGGACACGGGCTACTCGCGGCCCACGAGCGATCCGCTGTAGGTCAGTCCCAGGCTCAACGTCACCTGGTCCAGGTCCGTCAGCCCGACCAGAAAGACCGAGTGCCATTTCCCCTCATCCCAGCCCCCATTAATGTCGTAGGCGGCACCCGCGTTGACATTCCAGCCGTCGTACTCCGCCATGACCTTGACACGAGGGCTAGCCTGATAGCTCAGACCCGCAAAGGGGTGGTCGTTGAAACGTCGGTTCCCGAAACCAACGGTACCCCAGAAGGGGTGTTCATCGTCACCAAACTGGCGTGTGGCAGCCACAAAGAACGACCGTGAGTCGTGGATATTTGACTGGGAATACAGGGAGTAGAACTCATTGGTAAGGTCGGTGATGCCGACAGAAATGGCAGGGCGGTTCTCGCGTTCAGGTAAGATCTGGAACTGAAGGTTGATGGCATCCTCCCAGCCGCTATCCACGACCATGTCTGCAATCCAGAGGGCGTGTCCCTGGATCGTCGTACCGAAGCCGAGAGCCAAGGCGCTGTTGGCATCATCGTCATTAATGCTTGTCGGGATGCCACCCCTGGTGGCGCTGGTGGTTGCCATGAGGGCATACTGACGGACACCGGGAGTGTAGCCCACCGGTATGTTCATTTGCATTGCCCCGTCAAATCCCACACGACCGTCCTGGCTGACACCGTAGCCTCCACCGGGTAAGCCGGACATGTAGCGAAAGTCTGTATAGTATTCGAAGTTGTCAGCCACAGCTGCAGTGCCGAACATCGCGACCAGCCAGACGGTAGTCCAGGGGAGTTTCATCGTACCCGGTCCTTTCGGAGGTAGTGGTGCACGACCAGACCGATGACAGGCGGCCAAGAGAACCAGATAGGCAGGGACGTAGAGTGTTTCGCGATGACAGTCTCGTACTCCTGCGTGTCGGGGAACGTTGGAGTCTGGGGCGGAGTGAGGGGCGATGCGTCTCTTGCCCGCATAGTGGCTGTTCGTCGTGCTTACGTGGGGGCCGACGTCAGCACCGTGCTCCAGCTCGCGGCCCCTGCCTCGGTCCAGACCATCGGCGACTACGACCGCCACGGCGAAACCGCCAAACAGCGTGCCCCCGGTCTGCACTGAACTTCGTCGAGGATCACAGCGCTTTCGAGCAGAGACTCGGGATTGGCCTGAGCTGTCGGCAGAGTTGCGAAGCCGTCAAAGGTGCGGTGGGTGTGGCCGCTGTCGAAGGCCGGCCCATTCTGCAGCAGCGTATGATTACCCGTCTGCCAAGCCCGGAAAGCACCACTACTGGCAGTCGTCTTATGATACGCCCCAGGCGGGGCGTGATCTCGTGTGGAGGTAGGCTGTCATAACTGAACAGATGATAGTGTCATTTTGACAGCCTTTCAATAAAGGGCCTGCCCGGTACCGGCCAGTCTGTGTCTTCGGTGAGCGAGCAGCTCAGGCATTGCCGTTTTGGGCTGCCGACTGCCTTGCGGATGGAGGCCTCAGGGTTGGATTGTGGCTCCACTGCGAGCCCTCTCGACACATGAGCAGTCGCGGGCTGACGAGAGTCCAGCGCGACGCGCCAGGATTGCTCACGAGCGCCTTGTCTTGTCAGAAGAGAGGATGGACCTGCCCGAAAACAGGCGCTTTGGGCCACTTACACGGCATTACTTTACATAATGATAATTATATCATTGCGACATGATACGGCCTACCCCGCGCCCGGCCATATGGGTGGTCAACGCCTCCATTAGATGACCCAGCGCGGAGTCTTCATGGTCGTCAGCCATGGTATCGGGGCGCAGACACCACAGGAGAATGAGTCCGGGGGGCAGGACATTGGCAATGCCAAGATGCGGGATCATCGGTAGCCAGAGCAACAGCGCCGTGGACACCCACAGTAAGGGGAGCCAACGGTAGTGCGAGTGCACCCAGCAAAACAAGAGGGGCGGTACGAACCATACGCGGTGACCAGCCGAGATAACAGGAGCAATCAGTACTATACAGACACATCCTACTGCGAAGGCGGCGTCCTGTATGACGTCGTCTCTACTCTCACTATCATCCTTTGACCAACCACAGTTGCGCCACGCCCAGAGCAGAATGCCAGCCGCAATCAGAATCGTCACTTTGACCACGATGGACATGACACTGCCCAACTTCGGCCCCATGAGCCTTCTGGCGAGCGTATCAATTGAGTCTGATTGCCAGACCTTACCCGACACTTCAAACAGAAAGTCGCGCCACAGTGTGAGACCATCACCAGGGAGAGATGAACAAGCGACCAAGAGACAACCAAGGATGAGAAGAAACAGCCACGTATATCGTCTTACCAAACCGAGCATTGGGCCGATCAGGAGTGGACTAACCTTCACGCCAATTGCAGCGGCTAGACTGAGCGCTGACAGTATGGGGCGTCGAGACAACCACACGTAGCTCATGAGCATAAGGCAGAGCATCGTAAGACTCGCCTGCAGAGCACCGATGGTCAGCACAGCAGGAGAGTTGGCGATCCACAGAAGACCACAGAGCACCGTCGCTGCGAGCGGTGTCACGTGCCATCGGAGAAGCAACTCATAGCTGAAGATCACGGAGGCAAGAAAGCTTGCAACAACGACCAGCCACCACATCGCAAAGGCACTGGTCGGAGTAGTATGCGTAAGCAGGGCGAACGTCTTCAGAAACGTTGGAGGGTACCAGTTGATGCGAAACGGATTATCACCGTTCCGATAGGCGATGGCCGAGTCCCAGTAGAGTTGGCCATCCCAGTAACCCACCTTCATGCCTTCGAAGGACGGTTCAGGGACTGCCATGGCATACCATCCACCAGGGCGGGCATAGATGATGCCTAGGGCGATTACCAGGAGCAATGCCACAATCCCGGCATGCCTCGCTCGGTGTCGGTAGCCCCAGGCACACAGGGAAAAGAGCCAAAGCCACATGATTCCCTGGATTACCCACCAGGGGACAAAACCGCCTCCTGACAACGCTCGCAGCGCGTTACCATCCTCTGGAAGGAACCACAACATCGCGATGGCAATGATCAGTGCCAGGAGAAGGGAGAACGTGGGAACGCGCAGTGCAAGACCGCGGTCTTCAGGGTCCATAGCATGTACCCCCAGGAGTGAAACACAGAGGGCGTGGTGTACAATGCCCGCACCCCCATGGGCCGACCTATCCGTGTGAGCTACAGCATCACTCTTCAGTCTTCGCTCCGTAGGAAGGTGCCTCTTATCAGAATAGCAGCCAGTGCCATGATGACGATGAGGGGGGCTGCGACTGCAAACCAGGCTGATTGCAGTGAGATCCCTACCGCGACGGCTCCCAGGAGCAGTCCGGCGAGGTAGCAGATGAGAACCGTCTTGACCACACTGAAGCCGAAGCGGTCGCCCTGGAACAGAGGTCTATGGCATGTTTCTCCCGTCTCCAAGTCCAAGCAAACGGAAGTCAAGGATTCTGCCGAGTTCCGTGGTATGCTCCTTCGGCATTGAATCCCTGATCTCTCTGACCTGCCAGTCCCAACCACTGTTAGAATGCACAACAATGGCCTCTCTTACATAGTCTCTCAATCCGATCGGTGGAGCTATGGCCACGATCTCTCCGATGTCTCTTATGCTTCTTGTCTGCTCTGCTATATACACAGCGATCCTGTGATTCTCGTGACCATATGAGGCCACGTCAACAGCAGTAATCCGGACCAACAGTAGGTGAGCGATAACCATGGACGCAAACATCGATATACCAACGTAAGAAAGCCTTCTTCTGCTCCCTGCCTCCAAAACCGCAACCAGCCCGGCCACCAACATTACCCCTCCTACGCTCGGTAGATAGAGATAGCGTGAGGAGGGGGTAATGTAGTGGCCGAGACCCACCAGGCTAGGTGGCGCTAAGCCCAGAACAAGCCAAGAGAAAGCGCACAGCCATCTGGAATCGCGGAATCTCGTGTCCATCTGACGCCAAAGTATCGTGGTGGCCATAGCTCCGAGGAACACTACGAGCAAAAACGAGACAAGCAGCACGGACATAGACCAGGCCTCTTTGTTTGCCAACTGAGACTGGTCCATACCAAAGAAGACAGCCAGCATTCTGTTGAGAATGGGAGCTGGAACAGCAATCTTCACAGCACCAAACGTTATGAAAAGCAGGTTTCGCATCCCAACATCAATGATGCTGGAGTTGCTTTGCAGCCTGCTTGTCACTACTACGAGGTACAACACCAGCACAGCACCAATCACCCCACATAGGGTATGGGTTCTTTTCAGGCGCATTTCGTGAGAGACATTGTTGTTGGCCGCATAGCACAGCATAGGCGTCAGCAAGGGAATGATGATTCCTGTCTCTTTTGCCAATAACATCACCAATGCGGCAAAGGACGCTGTTAGGAGGTGTAAGACATGGCCATTCGCCACGAATGACAGAGATGCCATCGTACTTAGCAGCGCAAATAACGTGACAAGTAGGTCGGCGACTCCGCTGACCCAGAACACAGCTTGGTTCGGTCCATATAGGCTTGCGAAACAGACAACAGCTAGGCCACCTGCCCACCAACTGCGCCACAGACGACTGCAAAGAAGCCCCACCAGCACTGAATTCGCCAGATGTAGAGCCAAGTTGGCTGCGTGGTAGATATCCGGCCTTGCACCAAGTATCTTGTGAGCAACGGCAAAGTATAGCCCTACCACGGGTCGGAAGAAAAAAGGAGTTTGCACGAGAGTACTATTCCCTCTCCACACTTCCGCTCCATAGCATAGCCATCGGTAGTCGTCACGGTAGAACCCACCTTGCATAGCGGGCAAGTACGCCAGCAAGGTAGCTATCAATCCCAGAAAGACAAGCAGAAGCATAGGTCGGGATGGGCGGCACATAGGCATGGCTGGTTGGCTCTCCTCTGTCAATAAGCTGATCGGCTTGAGTCGGTCGGAGGAATGTAGAGGAAGCCGCCTCCTATCAGAATAGCAGCCAGTGCCATGATGACGATGAGGGTGGCTGCGACTGCAGACCAGGGTGATTGCAGTGAGATCCCTACCGCGACGGCCCCCAGGAGCAGTCCGGCGAGGTAGCAGATGAGAACCGTCTTGACCACACTGAAGCCGAAGCGGTCGCGGAGTTGGTCGTATGAATGACTACGGTCGCCCTGGAACAGGGGCTTGTGGTTCAGGAAGCGGCGGACCATCGCCAGTACCATGTCGCCGATCGGCACACCCGTAGCCAACATGGCTGCTACCACAACAGAGGCGACAGAGCTGCTCTCCCCCACTCCCCGCAGCAGCAATATCACCGAGGAGGCCAGGGTGAACCCGAGAAAGAGGCTGCCCACATCTCCCATGAAGGTGCTGGCGGGACGGAAGTTGTAGCGTAGGAAGCCAGCGCAAGCTCCTGCGAGGCTAAAGGCCAGCACGACACAGGTGTGGTTGTGAGCCAAGAGGGCAATGGTGCCGATGGCTGCGGCTGCGATCGCCGTCACCCCGGCCGCGAGACCATCGAGCCCGTCTAGCATGTTCATGGCATTGCTGCTCCCCGCCAACCATAAGGTAAGCAGAAGAACACCCAAGATGGTCATAGGACCCGTGTAGCCAGCGGTGAAGAGAGCGCAGGCCGCCGTGGCGCCTGAGATCAGAAGCCCCGACCCGAAGCGGGTCCTGGGCTCAAGCCCCCGAATGTCGTCCATAGCTCCCAGGAGGGCCATCAGCGTTGCTCCGGCGAGCGCGATAAGCAGACCCAAGCCGTCTCCCTTGCCCGGCATAAACACAGCACCAAGAAGGGAGGCAATCGCCGTCGCCGCCCAGATCGCGCTTCCTCCGAATCTGGGCGTAGCCGTAGCGTGTACCTTCAGTTCCCCGGGAGCATCTATCGCCCCAAGCCGACGGGCAAGGAGCTTGGAGAGGGGGGTAAGGAGCAGAACACTGAGCAAGCTACTAGCAAATGCCAGAATCCAGAGCATCGTTTATGCTGCCTCCCATTACCCCATCTCAAGCACGCAATGTGGAGGCACCGTTGCCATAACGGGCCTTTAGGCTCATGAGACCAGAGTAGATAGCCAGCAGTACAAAGGCCCCGAGTTGCCCCACTGTCGCCCCTGCCAGGTCGCCCATGATGTCCTCGGGATCCGTCCCCCGGCCGGGAGTGAAAGACTGGTGGAACTCGTCAGTCAGGCCGTAGAGGAAGGTGAGACCTATTGCGGCCGACCCCAGGAGCCAGCTTTGCCTCTCAGGCCACGTCACGGCCATGGCGAGGCGCATCAGGAAGCCTAACCCCCCGTAGAGGATGAGGTGCAGCCAGAAGTCAGAAATGCCAGTGGCATCTGCAGGCTGCGTGACTTGCGAGCCCATCGCCGACAGGCACCAGATGCCAACCATGTAAGCAACAACCGTGGCCCATAGCAGCCATCTCAGCACAAGCTCATCCCCCATAGCCCGCCAGACTTGTTATCCGCTAGTTGGCCCGGAGCGCCTCAACCAGTTGCTCAGCAGCCTTCTCCCAACTGAACTGTTTGGCTCTGGCCAACCCGCGTTGGCGCAGTTCTGTCGCCCAAGCGGGGTTACCAAGAACGCGTCGCATGCCATCAGCTAGGTTCTCTGCTCTCCGCGCATCCACGAGTTCGGCGGCATCACCGACCACCTCCGGAAGCGAGGCTGCGTTGGAACAGACCACTGGTGTGCCGCAGGCCATCGCTTCGAGTGGTGGTAGACCAAAGCCCTCAAAGAGTGATGGAAACACAAACAGATCCGCGTGGGTGTAAAGAGCGTGCAACCGTTCGTCATTCACGTTCGACAGACGAAGTGCCCTGCCAGCCAGCTCGGGACTGTGGAGCAACGGATCAAGGTCAGGGTAGTAGCGACGATTGGCGCCATATTCCCCTACCAGGATGAGCATGTGCTCAGGGTGTTCAGGAACCAGAGATCTGAACGCCTCGATCAGCGCGGAGACGTTCTTCCGGAAGTCCAGTCCTCCAGCATAGAGAATATACGGTCGTGAAGGGAGACCAATAGTTGCTTGCATCTCCTCGATGGAGACTGAGGAAGGGCAAAGGAACGGGGGCGACACGGCCAGGGGCACAGGTGTCACCTTGTCAGCAGGGCAGCCGAGTGTCTGGACGAGATCGTCTTTGGTGGCTGCGGAATCCGTTACGATCATCGAGGCTTGTCTCACAGTGTGCCGCAGCCGTGCGATCTCAAGCCAGGCTTCCCACCGCGAGCGAAAGATACGATCCGCGAAATGCACCGCTGCCAAGTCGTGGACTGTCACCACCATGGGAGCGGGGCCATGCCACCAGGCATCGTTGGTCGGGAAAAACATGACGTCTACGGGGTTTTGGCGTACCAGCCGCGGCAGACGCCACGAGAGCCAGGGGCCGAGGCCGCTGTCCTCGACAGCGCTGCAGTAGGTGGGTTTCGCCTCACCGAGCTCCATGGGGGCAAACAGAGTGAGATCCACCTCTGGTTGCTCTGCCAAGTGCTTCGCGATGGACCGCAGATAGCGCCCTAAGCCACGTTGGTTATGCCACGCACTGGCGTCGATGCCGATGTGCAAGGTATAGCGATCTCCACGAGAATGCCTTCAGCGCTTCCTAACAAACCCCCACAGCGAGCCGAGACCATATGAGAGATGGAGCATAGGGAATGCAATAATCAGCAGAGGGAAAAGCCGTAGTCCGTTCTTCATTGCAGCCCTGGTGGCAAAAAGCAAATCTGCTCCTAAGTAGCTGAACCCTAGAGCGAGCAGCAACCACTTTCCTCCGGGAACCGTGACCGATAGCACTGTGGAGAGAACGAGAGACATCAAGAAGACGAAGGGTATAAGATGCCGCAAGGATACTCCTTCACGGCCTGACCTGATTGTGTCAGCGATGGCCATGCCATTGCCGAAGTTCTGTCTGCAGAGACCTACGAGGCTCTTGCGTGGGTAGTATCTTGCTTTGATCAGAGGGCTAAGGTATATACCCCAACCAGCTGCTCGCACGCGAGAGTTCAGCTCGATGTCTTCGCTGCGTGTGAGTTCTTGCACGTAATACATACCAGCGGCCTCTAGAGCCTCCCGTCGGTATGCTCCAGGCCAGAGAGTATCTACCCACCCTTCAGCACCTGGCTGTCGAAACTTCGCCGCACCAATACCAAATGGGCTCTCATGCAAGGCCTTGATGGTCTCTCCGATGAGACTACCATCAGAGGCTGGGATGGCGGGACCGCCTACGTTGCCAGCCCCGGTCTGATGCAATATCTCAACACACTGGGATACATAGTCAATTGCATAGTCCGCATGGGCATCCATGCGGATGATTACGTCTCCTCTCGCCAAGCTGAATCCTATATTCATGCCAGAGGTCACGATGCCGGCGAGATTGTCAATCAGAAGAACACGCGAATCTGCTTGCTGGTATTCTCGGATGATCTCTCGCGTTCCATCTGTTGACATGCCGTCTAACATCAGGATCTCGATAATGTGAGCGTAGTCTTGCGAGCAAATCGCCGAGAGCAGACTGCGAACGTGGGAAGCCTCGTTTCGCACGGGAACGAGTATCGAGACTGCCACCTCATGATGATGCCTACTCTCGCAATCACTCAGCTCTTCCATAGTCCCCCACACATCATACCGGAAACCCCTCGCTGCCTTAAGCTAGGTGCTCCCGAAAAACTTTCATGTGCTCTTCCGCTGATTTCGGCCAAGAGAAGAATGCTGCTCGCTTGAGGCCCCGTCTCCGCAGATCCTCCCGGGCATTATTGTCGGACAATAGAAGCGCGAGGCCGTTAGCCCACTTGCTCACGTCACGAGCCGGGAGCAGAATGGCAGCATCACCGGCGATTTCGGGAATGGATGTGTTGTCAGCGGCAAGCACGGGGATGCCGGCGGCCATTGCCTCAATGATTGGGATACCAAAGCTCTCACAGAGTGAAGGCATGGCGAAGACAGTTGCCATCTTGTAGAGTTCAGGAAGATCGTTGTGATGAACATAACCAACGAGCTTCACTTGCGTGGTGAGGTTCTCACTGGTCACAAACTCTCTAATCGCCGTCTCATCACAACCGCTCGGCCCCACAATGACCAACGCGTATTCGTTGCGCAGTGCGGGCGGAAGCTGCGCATAGGCGCGAACCAGGGTCATTGCGTTCTTGCGTTCGCCCAGATTCCCCACGAAAAGCACAAACGGTCTTTCCAGACCAACACGTTCACGAAGAGATGCCGCCGTGTTTGGGTTGGGCGGTGAAGCGAATTCCTCCCCTACCCCGTGGTATATCACGCTAATCTTTTCTGCAGGCACGCCGTACCAAGCGATCAAGTTGTCAGCGATCCGTCGCGAAGGCACAATGATGTGTCTGGCTTGTTTTGCACTTACTCCAAGCATCACCAGGAAATAGCGCCGCCAGAGCCAAGGGTGATCACGAACCGGCACATCAAGGGGGTTCGTGTCATGAACCGTTGCGATGGTTGGAACCGGGCAACGCCAAGGAACATAGAAGTATGGAGACCAGAACAGGCGAGCTCTGCTGGTAGATATGGCTTTCGGTAACAACCAGTGGAACCACAATGGCTCGGCATAGTTCTTGCCCATCTCAAGAGAGACGAATGGCAAGGTCAGTGTGCGGCTTTCCCAACCACAAGCCTGTTCTTCAGTCAATGCGTTGTCCGCAAGCAGCAGAAACTGAAGTCCCGAACCCTGGGCATGACGCAACACGTTCTCCGTGTAGACACCAATGCCGGAACGAGGGCGCACAAGAGAGCGAGCGTTGACTGCGATAAGGTTGCTTTCAGTCATTCATTGCTGCCTTGAGCATCTGGCCGTGCTGGTTTTGCCAAACCTTTGCGTTAGTCAGAAACTCGCGCCATGCGAAAAGCCCACAGGTGTAGTAACCAGCCTTGCCGTCCAAGAAGCCTGCCTTCAGGACATACAAGTAGGTGAAGACTATCAGGGGCTTTCCAGGCAGTCTTTCATAGAGCTTGCGCAGTGTCGTTCTGTACCACCTACCCGCACCAACGTGAACGGCACTGTCGTCTCTTTGATCTAACGGCTTGCATCTTTCAGTAGCATCCCACGTTGAGTAACGGTTCCACTTGCGCACGCAGTCGTCAATCGTCATGAATGAGTAATGCACCATGTCGCTTCTCAGATAGGCAACTTGCCCCTGGGCTAGGAGTGTGACATCTGCGTCGACTTCCTTGGTCTCATAGCGTGCGCTGCCCGTCCGAAAGAGGCGAAGATTCCAACTGGGATAGAGACCGGCATGTCTTATCCACCGCCCGAAGAAAACGTTCCGGCGGTTGATGAAGTAGCCGACGACATCGGGGTCGCCATGCTCGAGAACCCCCCGGATCTCCTCTGCGAGCTCGGGAACCACCCGCTCGTCGGCATCCACGATCAGTGTCCAGTCACCTTCGATGGGAAGATTGGCCATTGCCCAGTTCTTCTGGGTGGCCGAGTTCACGTACTCGTGCTGGTACACGTGCGGTGTGAACTTACGAGCTAACTCGACGGTATTGTCCGTCGAAAAAGAATCTACCACGATGATCTGGTCTGCCCAAGTCAAGCAGGAAAGGCAGTCTTCGATGTTGTGAGCCTCGTTGTAGGTCGGCACCAGTGCGGTAAGCGTCGCTCTACTCAACTTGTGTACTCCAGTAGGTCAGTTCTCACGGATTGAGTTGAGATCAGGCGCTAGGTTCCTTATTCCCTTCCACACAGGTAGGACCAAGCCAACTTGCGTCCCGCGGCATAGGTAGCCGTCCGTTCTCGCCATTGGCTGCCATTGCCTGGGCCCAAGGTCAGGCTGCGTGCCACCAGTTCCCTACTCCCGGCGTTCACGAGTGTTGTCACCAGATACAGGGACTTCAGCCCTGGACGGCAGTGTTTGTTGAGGAAGCGTACCTGGCTATGGATGAGATTCTCATACGATCTGGGGGCACATTGTGCTGTGCTCTGGCCCCCATAGTGCACGATCTCCGCATCCATCAGCACGCCCACTTCCCACCCCGCTTGCTTGATGCGATAGCACCAGTCTCTTTCCTCAGCGTAGAGGAAGTAGTCCTCATCCAACAGGCCAACCTGGTCAATAACCTGTCTCCGAACCAGGAGAGCTGCTCCCAGCACCCAGTCGGCCCGATGAATGCCAGGGTGAATCTCGATAGGAGGAGAGTCATGTCGTCCGGTAAGGATTGAGTGCCATGAAGGGAAGCGTCGTGCCGCCGATTGCAGGGTCCCGTCCGGATTGATGATCCGCGGCCCCAGCACACCAATGTCAGGGTGGTCACGCATAGCCGCACAAAGCGCCTGTAGCGCGTTGCCTCTTACCTCCGTATCCGGGTTGAGAAGAAGGACGAATGGCGACTGGCTCTGGCGGATGGCCTGGTTGTTGGCGGCAGCAAACCCCACATTGTGGTCGTTTGCGATGAACCTGACCTCGGGAAATCCCTGCGCCATCATCTCGGCCGTATGGTCGCTAGAGGCGTTGTCTACGACGATCACTTCATAGGCAAGACTGTCTGTTGTGGCAAAGACCGAACGCAGGCAGGCGGCCAGCAGATCAGCCACGTTGTAAGACACAATGATGATTGCCAGGTCAGATGCCATAGTTCAGGCGCTCGCCAGTTGCTCAGCCACTGTCTCATGGGGCTCTTGTGCTGCTTCCGACACCTGGGCCTGGGCAACTGTGGTGGCCAACAGGCCGAGTAGCACCCCGAGACAGAAGGTCGTCTCACGGGACTGCAGGACAGGGGTCGAGTAACCGACCACCAGGCTCGCAGCAATTCCGATCTGAGAGAACCCGGCAAGCCAGCGCTGCAGCAGGTCAGGTGATCTTTTCTTCAGTCGTCCCGCAAAGGCAATGGCGCTGAGAAGCAGGAAGTACAGAGCGGCAGTGCCCACAATCCCCATCTTGGCCAGGTAGTTGGCCGGGTCGCAGTGGTTGAAGTTGTTGGGTTGGTCGTAGCGCTGAGCGTATTCCTTATATTCGTACAGATACCCCAGTCCAATCCCGAACACGGGCCTCTCGCGGAAAATGGCCATTGCCTCGCGGATTTGGCTCTGGCGAATCTGATAAGACTGGTCGCTGCCAAGATCCTTCAGGGTTTCGAAACGCGACTGATGCCTCTCCAGTACTTCCTCATTTCCCGGTGCGTACATGACCGCGATGATCCCCCCGGCCAAGAGGGCAGGCAGCAGGAGAATAGCCCCGTTGCCCTTCAGACTGATGCGTCTGTTAGTGATGTTGCTTAGCAGTACCAACCCGATCGCGAGGGTAGAACTGATCCAGACGGTTCGCGTGTTGGTCAGGACCGTCGTAACAATCCCAATAGCACTGAGGCCAACGAACCGCCAGTCCACTCGATCACTTTCCGCCATACCAACAAACCCCGCCACAATCAGCAACACCGGCAGCCACGTGCCTCCGATACGAAAGGGTATGTTGAAGTATGGTCTGCCAGGGAGAATCTCTCCAAGGAGCGTCCAAGCACTGTGAAAGCCCACGAGCGCAAAGACGCCCACAAAGAGCCAGATCATGATCCGGACGTCCTTGGGGTGACGAACCAGGGTCGGCATGACAACTAGGAGAGATAAATTGGACAGGGGCACCAGATCCCTGGCCCAGTCCGTGAAGGTCAGATCATTGGTCAGTGCGATGCCGAGAGAGACGAGAGTGGTGAGGAAGAAGATGTCTGTGGTGACAATGAGAGAACGGAGTCTTCGATCTGCAGGGGGGTTGATGATCCAGTGCAGATTGGCAAGCAGGAAGAGCCACATCAGGAGGCCGAAGGTGGCAATCTCCCGATTGTCTACCCCCTCCGATGAGGGCAGGGTGGCGCTGAGGGCCAGATAACCCATGAGTGCCCATCCGGGGCGCAGCAGCGAAAGCAGCGCAGTCAGGATGGCGATGCTGACGTAGAGGTAGTCTGGACCATACAGCACCACGATACCCAGTGCCGTAGCCATGATCGCTACGCTGGTAACGATCAGCATCGCCTGAGAGTAGGTTCTACCCATGGGTCTCAGCTTTCACTTCAGGTGTTGGCTGTTCTGGCGGACTACTCAGCTCCTGGACTGCTCTGCGAAAAGCACAGCAGTAGTGTTGATGCCCCAAAACACTGAGCCAAAACAACGCGGCCCTTTCCATCCGCAAGCCTATCGCAGCGTACAGAGGGAGGGCCAAAACTGTTCCCACTGTCCTCGTGCTGAACAGCCGGATGCTCAGCGCCTTGGCCCAGCTGTCGTGACGAGCTGTGGTGGGTACTCCAGCTATCTCAAAGGGATGCGAGACCCGATCAGCAGCCTCGGGGCAACGCTGGAGAAAGAGAATAGCCGAACTGGCAGCCTCTCGCTTCTTTCGCAGTATGCCAGCAATGGTCGCTTCGGTGAAGTGCACGCCGGCAGCTTCGGGCACGTAAACAAACCGGGCACCGTGTCGCTGGAGCCGATGCCCCAGTTCCGAATCCTCGTAACTATAGCCCGTGAAGCTCTCATCAAAGCCACCTACCCGGGTCAGCAAGCTTCTTGACACCGATACATTGCCGGTGCGGAACAGCCCAGGGTGAATTGGTCCCTGGTGGTCGCGCAAGCGCTGTTCTGCCCGCATCAGCCGCGCATCGTCATAGAGGTTGGGGACTGTTCGTTTGGTCTCAGGAGCCGGTGCCAGCCCGCCGATGCCCACTGTATCCTCACCATGCTCTTCGTGGGCCAACCAGTGTGCACGAATGAAGCGCGGCTCTACCCAGACATCATCATCCACGTAGCAGATGACTCTCCCCTTCGCAGCCTCTGTCCCGGCGTTACGAGCCTGTCCTCGTCCCTTTCGCGGGTTCCGTAAAGCGATTAGCCTGTCCTCTCTCGCTGCCAACTCCTTCAGCCATGCCCAGGTGTCGTCCGTGGACTGGTCATCCACGACCACAATCTCAAACGAAACGGCCTCGGTGTCCTGAGCCAATAGACACTGGATGGTGCGCTCCAGCACCGGCCGACGGTTGTAGGTTGGCACCACCACACTGACATCCATTAGCGCTTCCGGTCCCGGTTTCGCTTTGTGATCTGCTCATAGATCTCCAGCAACTGGTCCACATGCCGATCCCAGGTGAAGTACTGCTCCACACGCTTGCGAGCCCTCTCTCCCATCGCAAGCCGAAGCTGCTCGTCATCGATGAGCTTCTCTAGTGCTCGTGCTAACGCCTGGACGTTCTTGTTCTGCACTAGCAGCCCAGTCTCTCCATCAACAATGGACTCCCTTGGGCCACCGACTGCAAACGCCACTACGGGCAGACCGGCTGCCATCATCTCCGTCACTACCATCCCAAAAGGCTCCTCATAGACGGACGGGAAGACACCAATGTCCATGGTTGAGAGGAGGCCCGTAAGCGCTGATTGATCGATGTGCCCTATCAACCGCACTGTCCGCAGGGCCTGAGACAGCGCGCGTACACGCTTGTCTATCTCCTGGGAATCTGCTCTCTTGTAGTGACTGAACGCTGAACCACCGAAATGGACCTCGAAGTCAGTTCGTTTCTGTTCGAGGAGTCTGATCGCCTCGAGCAGTTCGAAGATACCCTTGCTCGGGATCCACCCCCCGTAGAAAATGATCCGAGGAGGGCGATTGGGGCGACAGGCCGCTAACTTCGGATCCAAACTCACATGGTCGCTCCCGCAGTACACGGTGTGCAAATGTTTCTCAGGTATGTCCGGGTAGAGACCATGGAACCGCTGCTGCAGCCATCGAGCACAGAACACATAGTGTACCCGCCTATAGCTAGACCTCAGCAGACAACGAAAAGGCAGAATGGAATGTATGGGGCCATGGTAATGCACGACAGCACGGTCGGGAGCCCAAACTCCGAGAGCAGGTGTGAAGTGCCCGTGGTAGACGTCGGCAAGAGGCTCAGCTTGTTGAAACTGCCAGTAGTAGAACATCTGCAGATATCGGTTCTGCCAGTGGATATCCCTGATCTCATGGATATGAGGATTCTGACCCAACAACCGAGCTACATAAAGGTGGGCTTCAACGCCACGGTCGTGAAGATGCCTGAGCTCGTTTAGCTCAGCCACTTCCACACCGCCTGTGTGACTGAGATCCATCGTTATTGAGGGATGCTGAACCAACGCAACACGCATATGCAGTCTCCCGACAATACTTACAGCTTGCAGTCGATGTCGCCGGTTGTGAAATACCAACCCTCTCCCAACAGAGCCCTTTCCCCCGGTCCGCAGTTGAGTAGTGTCGTCAAGAGGCGCTGGCGCGGATATAGGCCAAAGGGACGAGGCGCACGGTTCCAGGACAAGAATCCGGCCCGCCGAAGTCCTGCGCAGATATCCTCGTTGGCCATGCAATATAGGTTCAATACCGGGATACCATTGTTCGCTGCGTGAGCTATGATTGCAGTTAGCAGTGTCTCACATATCCGCTCGTCCGGGGTACAGACCAAGTCGCTGATCGTTGCCCCTCTTACCCAAGCATATCCTAACAACCATCCGTCGCGCGAGCGCACGGTCCATAGGTCATAATGATGGTAGGGATGTGTCTGGTAGCGCCAAACCATGAAAGCGACGTCTCGAAGCAAGCTCAGAGCAGTATGCTCCATAGCATGAACATAGCAGTGGTGAAACTCTTCGTCCAGAGCAGTCTCCTGGCCGACTTGCAGACCGACGGCACCTGCTATTGCCGGCCTGCGGCGTACACGGAATGGATGCCTCCCAACCAGCTTGACAGACCAAGCCAAAGCGGCCTTCCAACCACTTCCGAGTAGGCGTGGATCGGTGACACATAACCAATACGGGATATCTGTTACGTGGCGATAGCCAAGCCGTGAGGTATAGCTATGGTACGACATATGGCTGGGAAACGCGTATGAAAGAAAACCACGCTGCATTCGGGCTTGGTTCAACTGCATCTGCACCATTCTGCCGAATAGCCCTCTTCCTCGATGAGAGGCTTTGACAACGTACTCGGCTCCCTCGTAAACCATCACCTTTTCCAGATTGGCAATCGCCCCAAAGGGAAGCAACGCCCCAAAGCCGACAACCTCACCTCGATCATCTGCGACCGTGGTAATCGCTTTGCCACTTGGTGTGTTCTCGAACTGCCATCGGAAGTAGTCGAGGCAGAACATTCCCGCTCTCGGCGGATCATTATCGGCCAGTAGGCTCAGTATAGCTGGTATATCTGTCTCAACGTGATGACGTAGCTCGATACTGTTCATGGTTAGCCGCCATCTCTATACGTCGAGCGAGGACATCAGCTCCTCACAAGAGCGTAGTGCCTCCAATCTAGGGAGTGGCAATGACAGTATTCTTCTTGACAGTTCTGCAGAGATTGAGCGGTCTTGGCTGAACTGTTCGACCTTCCAGAGTATCGCAGCCTCTATACCTCGTTGATTCAGCGCATCACGCCAAAGCCGATTGCCATCGGTCAATAGAGGACAGCAATGGGGACAGTCCGTAGCCGCCAATTCGAGACGCAACGGTCTCAACGCCGGATGTGTCTTCATCGCTGTGACTAGCTTCTCATACACGCTGCGTCGCTCGGTGCGAATGGCTGCGATATCGAACGTAGCGGCAAGACGACGCGAGACCCCATGCATGGCTACCGGCACATCATAGCCTCGCAGTGCCTGCTCTGCTTTGGAGAAAAGCTCCTGTGCCAGGAGGCGAAGCACCCGTCGGTCACGTATCTCCTGCTGGCCACGCACGAGTAATGCGGCAATGCGCCAACGAACCAACTGGCCATTGGTACGTCTCCTCAAGGTTACTCCCCCGACCCGTTCTCTCCATCTGTTGTCGATGACATCCAGTACCGCTCCATCGGGCACGGGCAGGTACTTGCGCATACTGGTGAAAGCGAAATCCGGTTGTACTGCTCGCTTGGATCCCGCCATCGGTGCTTGGCAATTGTCTTCAACAAGGGGTAGGCCGAGTCCCTTGAGCTTGTCCAAAGAGGCCGCTGGCTGCTGTAGACCAAAATAGTTCACGTAGAGAATAGCTCGAGTCCTTGATGTTAGAGACTTCTTGACCAGATCAGGCGACAAGCTAAGGTCTGGTTCGATATCGTAGGGAATCGGGCTGAAGCCCCACTCAGCAATAAGCCTTGGCACCTCCGCGCAGATGAATGCCGGAACGGATATAGCATCCCCTTGTTCTGCGCCGATGGCTCTGAGAGCGACATAAAGACAGTCCCTTCCTCGCGACAACAACACAGGCTCACCGATCGCACCTACTCCGGCAAGCCAATCATGGTTACCCTTTCTGAGGAGTAGTGACAGGTTTAGTCCTCTTTCAAAGTAGATGTTCCCCATGTTCACACAGTGAATGTCTCTAACAGACGGAAGGTTCTCAGATGCCTACCAACTCCGATAGTGTGGCCTACGGTGTGTCTCAAGTGTCGTGTGAAATGGAACTTATACCGCTCATCCCCCCGTAACAGGTCAAACTCTCTCCAACCCGCGGTAATGCCCCACTCAACCGTAAGCATCAGAGCTTGGGCCCCGACCGAGTACTGCTCGAAGGCAGGATCGGACCCGGGTAGATAGTCATAGAAAACGCCGTGTACTACATAGCCATAGATGATGGCCGCCGTCCTATCACCAACACACAAGCGGCTTACGAACGGCCATGGCGTTTCCTTCATTGCAGCAACAAGTTCTCGATGGAACGCTGCAGTTGAGCTGGCACAGATAGCTCTGGAACCTCCGCGTGTTGCCCAACTCTGCTCGTGCAGATGAAGGAAGTCGTCCATATCTTTGCTGGTCACGTCACTCCCGCAGTGCACCTCCAAGCTGATGGTTCCTTGCTCTCTCCCCAGCTTGCGTAGCTTCTGCTCAAACTTGCGTCGAGTGCTCCGGGACATTCTTCCGAGAAACTCATCATAGGTTGGTGGCAGCGCTATGTATGGACAGGACGCGCCCATCTGGCCGTGTTGGGCCAGTCCCTGTTGCCGGGCAACCACCGGCAGCACCTGATTGGTTACCGAGTCCCCATGTACTCCCTGCAGCTTCAGTGCTTGCCATCCCTCCACATCGCTCTTCAAGTACTGGAGGAACACCTCCAGCAACTCCCACTCCATGCCCTCTTGCAGCAGGAAGTCGCGATAGTCAGCCTCGTAACCCAGCAGGAACGTGAGCACTCGAAACAGCGGCAGGCCCTTCACCCGCTGTCGCTGCCGACGCAAAGGCGCTATTCCCATCAGCCTGCCGTTGTCCCGCGCCAACAGGATCAGAAGCCCCTCATTGCCGGTGCCGAAATGCTCCCACCAGGTGTAATGCCACTGGTGCGTGAGAAAGATATGCCTGGTCGCACTGCGCTCGAGTAGATCATTCCACTCGTCCTTCAGCGCAGCGAACTGCTCCACATCCCTGACAACTTCGATATCCACTCTTAGCCCCTGGAGAGCTTCTTCAACAACCAGCGCGCCTCATCACGCATCTTGTCCGTATAGTGTCGCCACCGGTACCAACCCCTCACCTTGGCCGCGAACTGGAGCAGAGTATCATCACCCCAAACCGGAACGCGGTGCAGACAATAGGGATCGGTATCTGGTCCATTGCATCCCCAGGTGGCAGCCAAGAGACCCCACTGGTATTCCGCTTCGGCCAGTAGGCCGGGCATCTCAGGTCGCCAGTACCCGTAGGGATAGGCAAAAGTCTTCGGTGCCTGGCCGGTATGCTCAGCAATGGCATCTCGTGAGCGCAGCAACTCCTCGCGGATTTGCTCAACAGTCGCCTGTCGGATATCCAGATGAGTGGCCGTGTGACTGCCAACCTCCATTCCTCCGGTGATCATCTCCACAGCCTGTGTCCAGTCCAGCAGTGAACACTGTTTACTCGGCTCCTCCCAGGCGGCGTGCTTCCCCACGAAGTCTGTGACGAGTAGGATCGTCGCTGTGAACTGGTGCTGTTTCAGAACCGACCATGCTTGCGCGTAGTTATCCAGGTACCCGTCATCGAAAGTCAGTCCGATGGGCCTAGGGTGCGGTCTCTTCCCACCGTTGCTCGATACCGAGCGCTGTTCCATCAACTCCCTGACTGCAGTTCCACGATAGCCGTGCTCCGCCAGCCAGGCCATCTGCTGGGCGAACCGCTCGCCGGGGACCACGAACCTATCCCGCCTTCCCCTATCCCCAACACTATGGTACATCAATACGATCACGTTTCATCTACCCATCGCGTCAGGATTGACTCAATGTCATCGATCTTCTCCTGACTTGCGAAGCTTCGCTTGGCGAACTCCTTCCCCCCCTCGCTCATGCGCACCCAGAGATCCCTGTCGACGTAGAGTTGAGCTATCCTCTCAGCCATCGCGTCACTGTCTCCGGAAGCACACACAAAGCCCGTCTTGCCATCGTCAAGTGTCTCCGGCAACCCTCCCACTCGTGACACGACGACGGGTGTCCCACAAGCCTGAGCCTCGGCTGACATTAGGCCGAAAGCCTCCGGACACAGAGAGGGCGCCAGCAGACACCCGGCCTCCCGATAGACGGCCGGAAGACCCTCACGGGGGATCAGACCGCGCAGCATGATCTGCTCCCGCACACCGAGGCGCTCCGCCTCTTGCAGGTACTGCTCGGCAGCCCTCTCGCTGCGGAAGCTACCAACGATCATCAGCGGCAGCACAATGCCCTGTTGGCGCAACTTGGCCAGCACCTGCAGCAAGAGCCCTACTCCCTTCTCCTCCACGCACCGGCCCACAAACAACAGTGGCCAGTTCTCGGCCGGAGGTGGCGTGCGGCGACCTGTCCCAAAGAAGTACTCCGGCAGACCATTGTGCACCACGGTAACGAGCTCGGTGGGCCACCCCAGTGCCATCAGTCGCCCGGCAATGAAGTGACTCACGGCAATGACCGGAGTGCTGACGAAGGCTGCTTTGGGTTTATCATGCACCAGATGCGCCAACAGTCTCCGCAGGCCACCTGCTGCTGAGAGGCGGCTATTGCGCTCAACCATATCGTGCAGAATGTAGTCGTGAGCGTGCCAGATGCACCTCACTCCGCTATCCAGGCAGGCCGCAAAGACCGATCCGGTCAGCAGCTCGATGTCATTCAGATAGACAATATCGGGCTTGTGACGGCGTATCTCTCGCCTGACTGTCGCGTAGTTGTGCCGGGCCTTCTGGATCCACGCCACCTTGTCCCCTGTCCCCCATTCTGACGGTGCTTTGGTGGGGTCAGGACGATCCATGATGAGGCGCCCGCGAACCCGGACACCGTGGTAGAGTCCATCAGAGTTACGCCTTGAGGCCAGCAAGACCACCTCATGCCCGCGCTGCGTCAATCCTTCGGCGATAACCTGCGCCATGGCGCCAGTGCCGCTGGCCTCGGGCCCCTGGGGATAGGTCTTGCTGATAAGCAGGACTCTCAATGACGTTGGCCCTTCAGCACTTGCCCTGATGTCTGCCAGAGTCGCCCTGCAGCACGTCCTCGATCAACGCCCCGAGCTCCTGCGCCCGTTGGGTCCAGGTGTAGCTACTTCTTACGGCATCCATGCGCGAGGTGGTTTGCTCTGATGAGTTCTCGGAGTGGGCACTTTCGGTGTGCTCACTGAACTCCCTACTGGTATCAGCTACACGGACGAAGGCCGATACTTGACCGGGGAATTCATGGATGCGTGTGGACACAACAGGAAGGCCAGCAGCCAGGTACTCGAAAAGTTTCAGGGGACTACCGGTAGCAGTCCAGTCAGTGACCAGAAATGGCATGATGCCCACATCGGAATGCCAAAGTAGTGGCGCGAGCTCAGTCCACGGTTTGGGACCAAGCCACCGTATGTTCGGAAGCTGCACAATCGCGTTGAGACTCTCTCGGCAGTCCTCAGCAACCGGACCAACGAGAATGAAGTGAAACTCCGAGGACATCCTGGCCACATCAGCGATGAGATCAAAGTCGATCAAGTGGTCCAGGGAACCCACATAGATGGCCCTTGGTCTCGGCACATCCTTGAGGTCAGACGGCTCAGGGCCAATGTCTTCGGTTCGGAAGACAGACTCATCAACTGCATGTGGCACCAGGTGTGCCTTGCCTCCCAGCCCTAGACACTTCTGTCTTAGCCTCTCATGGGTACATGCAACAACGTCAACTCTGCGGATGAGCTCTGCTTCACGCTGCTCGATCTTGGTGCGCAGACCTCCGGAGAACCCAGCAGGAAAGTTATCCGAACAGTGATAGATCGTGCACGGGCTCTCGGGGAAGGCATCCACCAGAAAGACATTCCAGGGGTTGCCGATGAAGAGGATCGGAGGGCGTCCTCCATGCCGACGGATGATGCCCCTCAACTGGCGGCAGAGGAAGCGCTCGTCAAGCTTCAGCAGGGTCTGTGCGGAGCCCCGGCGCGGCACAGCCAGCGACTGAAAGACCTCCAGCTTCTCCCCCTCCGGATAGCTGAACCGTGCGCCGAACCTGGTCTGACTCCAACCATGCTCGCCGGCGTACTTGAGGGCGTCCACCTGGGGATTGACGAACACCACATCGTTTTCCCGCGCCAGCCGCGACATCAGATGATGCTTGCTGTAGCGGTTGTGGTGCCAGGGGATGTTGGAGTCACAGATGATGAACTGATCCCTGAGCAATCGCGGCCCCCCTCACTTACCTGCCAGAGGTCTCTACTTTCGTCGCAACAGCTCCTCGATCACCTCAAGCAGCTTTGCTTCACGTTTCTCCATCGGGAATTGCTCCATGATCCATTGCCGGCATTGCCTCCCGTGGTCCGCCTGCAGAGCCTGGCGTATGGCCTGGGCAGTTCCCTCCGCATCGCCATACTCAACACAGTAACCCAGGTTGCCGACCACCTCGGGAAGCGAACCGCGATTCGTCACCACAGGAATGCACTCACTGAGCATGGCCTCGGCCAGGGCACAACCAAAGGTTTGGGTGGCAGACAGTTGGGCATAGACCTTCGCCTTCGCCAGAAGCTCTGCTACCTGGGGCTGGGATAGGCCACCGGTCAGTGCCAACCGCCCATCAGCCAGTCCCTGCAGGTACTCCGCATGCTCTGGCGCACACTCCCCCGCCAACACGAACCGCGTCTCCGGCAACAGCGCTGCGGCCTGTGCAAAGGCTTCCAGCCCCTTATGCCATATGCGCTGCCGCTGCGCCACGTGTGAGATGGTCACCACAATCGGTTCCTTCTCACCACCTGCCGCGAACTGCTCACCCACAAAACCGTGATAGATGAGTCTCAGCCGCGCCTCCCTTACCTTTTGCTCACGAAGCTTCTGCCGGTGAAATTCCGAGACGGCCAGCACGGCGTCCGCTCGCCGGAGGGCCGACATCCCTTGCCGCCAGCGTCTCTTGTCCTCCAGTTGCAGCCCATAGTCCCCCTCCGGATGGTACGCGATCTCGTACTGGCCCGGAACGATCACCACTGGCTTGCCGAGTAGATGAAAGACGTTAACCGCGTGATAGGCATGCGCATCGGCGAACCAGACGAAGCACAGCTCATGTTTCCTGGCGGCGCGAAGCAGGCGCAGCGGCAGCAGGCGGTCTCCCGGCCGAGCCGCCATCGGCGTCACCGCAAAGTGCCGTCCCAGCAGCTCCAGGTCCACCTTCACAAAACTGGACCCGATGGCAAACACCGGACGGAGGAAGAGAAGACGATATTCCGAACTCATGCTCGTGGTGTCGGGTTCACAGTGTTGGAACTTGTACTATGTCTCGTCAATATAGGGTCTAAGCACCGCCAACAATCGCTCTCCATTCATCTCCCGGGTGAACTCCTCCAATACGCGTTGGCGGGCAGCCTTCCCGAGACGTTCACGCAGTTCGTCATCCCGGAGCAGCGTCTGAATGGCCCCTGCCAAGGCTCGGGGATCGCGCTGGGGCACAACGATGCCTGTCACACCATCTATTACCAGCTCAGGTATGCCTGCGACATCGGTGGAAATAAGTGGCAGTTCCATCGCCGCGGCCTCCATCAACGCCACCGGCAGGCCGTCCATGTGACCGTCATCATCAACAATTGATGGCAACACGAAAATCTTGCTCCTGGTGAGTAGATCTCTCACCTGCTGGCTGTCCACTCTCCCGAGCAGATCTACAACTCCCTCCGCACCGGCTCTGGACCTTGCGGCAAGCATCTCAGAGACGCGCTCGGGTGGGCCCCAACCAGCGATCGCCACTTTGGTCTCTATCCCATCGCTCTTCAGCAAGCCTGCTGCTTCTATCAAGTACTCGAGCCCCTTGAACTTGCTAAAACCAGCCACTGACAAGATATCGATATCTTTGGGGATCCTTTGATTCGGCAGAAAGCGCTCCGCATCAATGCCACAGCGGACCACGTGGATGTCATCCTGCCTGTCTTTCTCGGCGTGCTTGCGCAGTCCGTTACGAACAAACTCCGATGCTGCTACCACCGTTGAAGCGCGTTTGACTGCTTCTGCAAGTTGGGGGCTGTATCCGCTGCTCTTAACGTCTGCTTCATAGCAATGGGCAGTGAAGCTGTATGATAAGCCTGCCAGTTGGGCCATCGTCTCGCCGAGCATGCCAACGAAATGAGCGTGCAGGTGTCGGTGTCTGTGCGAGCGCAAGAGTGTGGCAAAGTATGCGGCTCTGAGGCGGTCGTCGAGGGTTCGGAAGGTATACCCGCTAACTGGTTGTCGCGTCATCCACAAGGTGCGCCAGAAGAAGCAACTACCAACCACACGCCAGAGATAGCGGATCCGGTAGTACCGTGTGCGGTTAAGCAGTCTGTTCTCTGCGACTTCTGGATGCGTCACTTCGTCTGCTGTCGGCTGTCTCCAGGAGAAGATCTCCACGTCAACCCCACGACGGACCAGGTCGCTCACCTCGTTGATAATGAAGGTCTCGCGAGTCGTCGGAAAGTGCCCTACCAGGTAGGCAACCTTCATGTTCCCGCTCCGGCTTCTGCCACGAGGCTCTGGTACAACGCCTCCAACTTGGGCCACACTGCCTCCTGGCTGAAGTGCGCTAGATAGCGTTCCCGACTGGCCTTTCCCATCGCCAAGCGTCGCTCAGGATCCGTTGCCAGGAGATACATTGCTTCTGCTAAGGCGCTCACATCGCCGACTGGCACAAGGTAACCGTTCTCTGCATCGCGTACCAGATCCGGCACTGCACCTACAGGGGTGGCAATGATGGGGAGGCCGGAGGCCATCGCCTCGATGATCGTCATCGGCAGACCCTCGTCTTCGGAGGCAAGCACGAACACATCAACCTCAGTCTCGAGAAACTCATGCACTTCCTCTGGTGTAAGCTGACCAGTGAACTGAACTCTGACTTGGCAGTCTGCTGCTATGCGCTGAAGATTCTCCATAAGCGGCCCATCCCCGATTACGACTGCGGTTGCCCCCTTGGCCTGTTTCGCAACGATACCCATCGCTTCCACAAAGATCTCTAAACCCTTGCGCGGGACCAGACGGGAGACGGTTGCCATAACACAGGTGTCATTGGCCTTGTCGTCCTTCTGACGAACCCCTCTGTCGGGGATCCAATTGGGCAGACCACTGGCTCTTACAGGCTCACCAAAAGCATCAATAGCCTTCGGGATGAGCAGTGGCGAAAGCGTCAGAATGTGACAGTGTCGGCGTATGAGCGCGATCTGCTCCTCTGTGTATGCCCAGGCCCCTCTTCGCAGAGCATTCGCCTCATTCATACCGGAATGAACATGGCAGATCATTGGCACTCTATTCTGTTCAGCCCAAGCGGCCACCAGTGGCATGGCACGGTCGCAGCGATGGCCGTGTATGAGTGTAATTGGGGACTGCCTATTCGTCCTGTCCAAAGTCCGGTACAACCACCGGTTAAGCCACCGATCGGTCAATCCGCCAACGATCAGATAGCGCAGCTCCGCCCAAAGACGCTTGCTTGTGCCAAAACTCATCTCTCTCTTGTAGAGCACATACACAGGGAGCAGGCCCATGCCCATCACGGTCAAGCTCCACAGCAGTGCGCGAATTACCGTCAGTATACTGCGCGGCGGCATCCAAAACAGGATGCCATTCGTTCGTAGGCTCTCTGTAAATGGGTTCGGACAAGATGGCGGCCGCCTAAGCAAGACAATTACCCGATAACCACTCTGCTTGGCAGCCACAGCCATCGAGGTTAGGACTCTCTCTGTACCTCCGGCCCTGGACAGGTAATCGGTTGTATAGACAATGGTGCCGTGGGGCGGACTACTGGACACGTTAATGTACCTTCTCCGTCTGGTTCACTCCCACAACACCCTCAACGGCTGCAGCACGCGGTCCCAGGTCGCGTGGTCACGGATGTAGGCCACTGCGTTGTCCGAGCACTCCTGCCAGCGCTTCGGATCCTCAAACTGCGGCACCGTCTCCCTTAGCGTTACTCTGTGTATCAATGAAACTCCGACCGGTGGTCTGTTCCTGTGCAAGGGAGAAGGTCCAAAGTCCCCTTGGAACATAGGCCCCATATCGCTTGCTGTCTACCGTGGCAGGCCCCACTACCTCGAAATGTGTGCTACGATCCATACCGTAGTCCATGGTATGCTGGCTGTCTGTCGCCCATACCTCGATGGCATAGCTGTCCGGAACAAGCCGACACGTCTCCAAACGTGCCTCGGCCATATACCTACCAGGTTGCTGAGTGGCGGCATCGGCGTTTGAGTCTAGACGGCTGTGGATGGAACCGACTTTAAGACCATCGGAGCGCAACAGTATTATCTGAAAATGAGGGGTCTCCATCGGCTCAAGGAGCGAGTACGCAATGCGGAAGAGAACGGGGCTCCCAAAGTTGACCGTACTTGCCATTGTCTCCCCTTCCTGGGAGGCAACTTCCACGCTGTGGATTCTCACCAGTCCCGTCTGTGCATTCTCAGAGTCCGAGCCCATGCATTCCTCAGATAACGAACGTTGCGAACGAGCGTAAACAGTGATTACCTCGGGTGTCCGTCCCCGCTCAACTATGTTTCCTTGTCGGAGCAAGACGGCGTTGGTGCAGAACGCTTCTACTTGTGCAAGGTTGTGCGATACGAGTACCACGGTTGTGCCCCGCTCATTCACTCGACGGCTGAACTGGATACACTTACGCTGAAATGACATGTCCCCCACTGCCAGCACTTCATCTATCAACAATATGTCCGGGTCCATGTGGGCGGCGACAGCAAAGCCCAGACGGACATACATGCCCGACGAGTACTTTTTCACAGGCGTGTCAATGAAGTCCTCAAGCTCCGCGAAGGCCACGATCTCGTCGAAGCGTCGCTGGATCTCCTTGCGCGACATGCCCAGGATGGCGCCATTGATGAAGATGTTGTCACGGCCGCTGAGCTCCTGATGGAAGCCGGCCCCAACCTCGATCAGCGCCCCAACTCGCCCACGGACCTTCAACACCCCCTCCGTGGGAGCCGTGACGCGGGAGAGGATCTTCAGAAGAGTACTCTTTCCCGCCCCATTGGGGCCGATGATGCCCAGGGAGTCGCCCTCTCGCAACTCCAGGTCAATGTCCTTCAGAGCCCAGAACTCATCAGAGGCCCCATCGCCCGACCGCCTGCCAAACAGTCGCGGCAAGCGGATGCCGCCCAGCATCCCCCGGCGATACCTCTTCCCTATTCCCTTGGCCTCAACCAGCACTTCCGACATGGATCCACTCCTGCGACTTCACCACGGTAACCAAGTACCACTAATGTTGTCGTTTTTCCATCAACTTCCTGCCAAGCGTCCTACAACACATCGGCAAAGGTTCCCTCAGAGCGCTTGAAGTACCAGTAGCCGAAGACCAGGACAACGACACTGATGGCGACCCCCGGCCAAAGCATGGTCCAGTCAGGGGGCTGGTGGTTGACCAATATCTGGCGGAAGCTGTCAATGATGGGCGCCATCGGGTTCAGCATGTAAAGGTCCCGATAGCGCTCCGGGACAGTGGAGATGGGGTAGGCGACCGGCGAAAGGTACATCCAGACCTGCAGCACCAGGGGCACACCGAAGCTGATGTCACGGTAAAAGGCGTTGACTGCACTGAGGAAGAACGCCAGGCCCAGACTGAAGAGCAGTTGGATCAGGAGGATAACCGGCAGCCACAGTATGTAGACGCTGGGGGATACGCGGAAGATGATCATCAGGATCGCCAACATGATGCCCGCGACGGCAAAGTCCACCAGAGACGAGAAGACGACCGATAGCGCGCAGACCTCACGGGGGAAGTAGAGCTTCTTGACGATACTGCCGTTGTCCACGATGCTGGTGGTGCCCTTGGTCACGACGTTTTGGAAGAGCTGCCACGGCAGCAGGGCGGCGTAGGAGAAGATGGGGTAGGGGATCGTACCAGTATCAACCTTGGCGAACTTGCCGAAGACGATGGTGAAGATCACCATCATGGCGAGAGGTTGCACCACCGCCCAGGCGATACCGAGAACGGACTGCTTGTACCGTCCCTTGATGGAACGGAACGACAGCGCCCAGAGCAGGTCGCGAGAGCGCCATAGCTCGCGCAACTTATACAGCAGGCCGTATGCACGGTCTGACGACCATTCCTCGCGCACACGACCTCCCGACACATCCCCTGGCGTGGCTGTCGTGGTCATGGTCCCCCCCTGGTGGTCAAATTGTCTAGGTGTCTGACTGTCCGTACCGGTAGTAGTATTCCTTTTCCAATCCCCGGACTTTGGTGGCCACGGTGCCCAGGACGTTAGCTCCCGAGCGAAGCAGTGCCTGGTACGACTTGCGCAGAGCGTCTCTGGGTGTGCTCTTGTTCTCAAAAACTAATACCACACCATCGGCCTGACTGGCAACTATCTGTGCGTCTACTACAGCCGCCAGCGGTGACGTGTCCAGTACGATAAAGTCTGCCTGTTCGCGAAGAGTGGCCAGCATCTGCCGCATCTCTGGGGAGTCCAGCAACTGCACGGGGTTGCTGGTCCTCGGGCCGCCTGGCACCAGCTTAAGGCCGCTGACGGTGGTCTCCACCAGAACCTCCGGCAGGGTGGCGTCTCCTGCCAGCAGGTTGGTCAAGCCCTTTGCCTCCACCACACCAAAGACCTGGTGCAAGGAGGGGGCTCGCAAGTCAGCATCAATGAGCACCGTTCGCTGTCCAGCATGGGCGGCAGCGATGGCCACATTGGTCGCCACCGTTGACTTGCCCTCATCAGGTCCACAACTGGTGACAACAACGGAGACAACACCTTTCTCCCGCCCGGCAAAGCCAACGTTGGCCCGAAGTTTGCGAAAAGCCTCCTCAAGACCCGAAGGTCGGTCAGTGTCCAGTCCCGTCAGTCCGGCCATTTCCTGGACATAGCCAATGGTCCCCAGCAACGGCAAGCCGAGGAGCTGCTCTGCCTCCTCCGGCTCCTTGATACTCTCGTCCACATAGTCCACATACAAGGCCAACACGAAACCGATGAGCAGACCCAGCACAGCGGCGACAATCAGGTTCTGTTGCACGTTTGGCGAGACTGGCCGGGTCGGCGTTGCGGCCATGCTGACGATGGCGGCATTGGCCACTTTGGACTCCTGGGCAATCAGCAGCGCCTGTTCTCGTGACAGAAGCTCTGTATAGATCTTCTCGCTGGCCTGCACGCGCCTTTGCAGGCGATCATACTCTACTTGCTCTCTGGGCATGGTGAGCACAGCCGCACGCAAAGCAGGCATCTCCGCCCGTGTCTTGCGTATCCGCGCCTCGATTGAAAGCAGATTGGACTCGAGCTGATTCTGCTGCTTCGTCAGTTCCTCGGCCACGGGGTTGGGGGCCGTCTTCTCGCTGGCGACGACCTTGTCCACTTCCTCATTCAGTCGCGCCTGCAACACAGCCATCTGCTCGTCAAGCTGCTTGATTTTGCGGCTGCTGTCCACATACTCCGTGGCCAGTGCCATCCGCTGCATTTGCAGCTGCAGCAGTTGGTTCTTCAGCGTCTCCACCAGTGGGTTGGTGGCCATCTCGCGCTCGGATACCAGCGTGGGCTCAGTGCGGGCCTTCTGCTGCCTGACCCGGTCAAGCTGCGCAGCCACGGCTGCCCGCTCGATCTCCATCTGGCGCAACGACCCCTCCGCATTCTCCAGGCGTCCCACCGCCTGGCTTGTGGCGCTGCCTGCCTCCATGACCTCGGTGCGTTCCCGGAAGGCCTTCAGGGCGTCCTCTGCCTCCGTCAACTCGCGCCGGGCAATGGCGATTTGCGCCTGAACGAACTTCAAAGCATTGGCTGTTGCCTCGCGATTGCGCTCCAGGCTCTGGGTCACATAGGTCTCTGCCATCGCATTGGCCATGGCGGCGGCAGTCTGAGGGTTGGGGGACTGAATGTTGATCGTAACGATATTGGTGTTTCGGACCTGATCGATACGCTGGTCCCTGATTCCACCTCGCCTGAGGTTGATAGGAAGCTTCTCAAAGGCCCTCTGAAAGAGGCCCGAACTGCGCAGGATCTGCAGTTGGGTGGGGATATCCTCACGCTCGACGATGATCTCCCCGGTGCTCTGCTCGGCGGGTCTCTCGCGGCTGGTAGTGATCAAAAGCTGAGCCGTCGCCTGGTAGATGGGTTCACGCGATAGGGTGTAGACTATACCCCCCGTCATCACAGCCACGAAGGCGACGATGAACCACCACTTGCGTCGCCCGAGCATGACGACGTAGTCACGGATTTCGAACTCTCGCTTTACCTGTTCCAAGGATCCGCTCCCTGCTGCGATGAGTTGTGGGTTGGGTTAGTCAGTGAAGAGCCTGTAGACCCCTGCACCCTTGAACAGGACATCCAGGAACTCGCGCCAGTCCAGGACACTCTTGTGCGGCACGATGATGATGTCATCATCCTGCAGCTCAACATTGTGGTCAGGCCGCTTGCCATTCATGGCGTCAAATAGATTCACAACCTTGACCTCGTAGGTCTCACCCGCCTTGTGCACCACGGCTACGTTCTTGGCGTCAGACGCACGGGGCACGAGGCTGCCCGCCCGCGAGATGATGTCCAGCAAGCGGTCCCCCTCCTCCAGGTCGTACTCCCCGGGGCTTCCGACATGGCCAAAGACCAGCACCCTGCGCCGAAGTTCGGAAAAGAAGATGGCATCTCCGGGTTGCAACTCGATGTTCGCGGCCATGCTCTGGTCTCTCAGAATGGCTCTGACATCAAGCTTGCTGACCTCCCCATTCCGAACCAGTCTCACATCATCGAGGTCCACTGTCCTGGGCACGCCGCCGATCTGGGCCAGCAGGTCACTCACACGGTCACCCTTCACCAGCGGGTAGCTGCCCTGCTTCACCCCCTCGCCCAGCACCAGAACTTCGTTTCGTTGCTCAGTGATAAAGAGCATGTCCCCATGCCGCAACTGCAGGTCCGCCGCGACCTTCCGCTCCTGAAGCAGCCCCCACAGGTCCACCACCTCTTCGCTGCCGTCAGCATGCACCAGGCGCGCCGTGCGCTCGTTGGCTCTTGCAGTCAGACCACCCGCTGCAGCCAACAGCTCACTGAGCTTCATGTTCTCGGGCGGCAGATCATATCGCCCCTGCCGCGCCACTGGCCCCCACACCATCACGGTGTTGTCCGCCGGTGCCACGATCAGGGTATCACCGGGATTGAGTTGCAGACCGGCACCGTTGCTCGTCAATGCGGCCTGCAGATCAATGCGGGTAGGGGGACCGTCCTTGGGCACCAGTGTGGCCGACGACCGGTCCGCCGTCTCCGTCAGGTCGCCAGCCAGCGCGATGGCCTTGGCGATGGTCAGAGGCACATCCGTATCAAACCCACCCGGTTTCGCCACCTCGCCAATGACATAGACCCGCCGCTCCCGCAGGCCCACCAGACTGACCGTCACCAGAGGGTCTTTCAGTTCACTGCGTAGCGCCTCCGTGATCTTGTCCGCCAGGGCCAGGGGCGTAATGCCATCCACCATGATCTCGCCTAAGAAGGGGTGAGAGATCTTGCCGTCTGGTCTGACCTGCGCCCCTGTCACGCTGTACTCTGGTAGCCCAAACACCGTGATCGAGATCGTGTCGCCTGGCCCGAGGACATACTGGTCCACTGCTGGAGCTGCCAGCGCCACTCCCAGGCAGAGCGAAAAGGCCGTAATGGTGAACACCGCGTTGCGCAGATTGTTGGCCATTTGCTGTTCTTGTTCTCCGGGTTCGTCATCCTGAGTGACTGCTGTTGAGCACCAGGGTCAGTTGCGGCTAATGCCCTCAGCCCAAACCTCTTGCTTCATATGCAGTCCAGCTCGCCAGGCAGCAGCACGCGGAGCCTTCGTTGTCCCACAAACCGCCGGCAAGTGAGGAACAATGGCCCAGTGAGAAGGACTGCTTGCCGGGCAGTCAGACGACGAGCAGATAGGTTGCTCGCAGAGAGCCAGTTGGATGGCCAAGGGGGAAGAAACCGCGTAGGAGGTCCTGCTGCGCCCGAAGCGGAGACTACCGCCTGACACAGGAGCGTCCTTGGCTGCAGCGTCAGGAACCGTGTGCGTCATCTCCGAACCCGTTTTCACCCGGCCAAGACAACCTACTCCTCGGAGTAAGTAGCTTGCCCTAGAGCATGGCGGCGTTACGTGCTGTTGTCAGTCAACGGGCGCTCTTACCTATACCACATATCCCGCGCCTTCGCAAGTGTCTGCTGCCACGTGTTCCACCTGTTGGCACTATTCGGCGGCATGCCTGAAGGCAGCAGAGGCATCGGCACTTGACACTTCCTTGAGTGTTGCTTATACTTACCTTGAGAATTGGGGGTTGTCTACAGTCTACTTGCTGCTCAGATCCCGGTAACGCCGTGACCACGGTCTGATCCCCACCTCATCGCGCTTTGGCCTGACCTGGCAGGACAAGGGGCTACCCACATGTTGAGCCGTTGCCTGGCCTGTGCGGTATCCAGCAGGGCCCAGGTGATGCGATCCATTTGCTCGTTGTCGAGGGGGGCAATGAACAATGGTCTTGCGGGGCAACAAACCTCTCCAGGCGCTATGCGCGGGTAACCTTTCGGGGGGACTTGCCCAGTCCGACCTCTACCTGTTTAGGATCTTCTCCCACCCACTTCTTTCCGGATTGGCACTGCTGGCATCCATAGCTGGCCTAGCCAATCAGGGGGCAGAAAACTGCAACTTCCGATCTGGTTCGGTGCCGGCCTAACTAGCACTGTTGCGGACACGAACTCCTTGTTCTGAGGGAGACAATGAGATGACGCCGCGCATGCTCAACTGGCACAGGATCGCCTTGGGGTTGGTTGACCTCGCGATTCTGCACTTGTGCATATACGGTGCCTTCTGGCTTCGCTTTGATGGAGACATCCCGGCCTCCTACTGGCGCATCTACCTTTACACCACACCAGCCCTTGCGTGCATCTTCGTGGCCACAGCACTTCTGCTGGGGTTGTACAACCGCATCTGGGAGTATGCCTCTGCAGATGCTCTCCTGGTCATCGTGGCCGGCGCCACGATCACCTTTGGTCTGTTCGGCCTCGTTGTCATGACCACACCCTTGGGTTATCCCCGCAGTGTCGTGGCCATGTCGTGGGGCTTTGCGATCCTCGCTGTGGCGGCCACTCGCTTCGCCTGGCGCACACTCCGACGCCACCTCTACCATGCGTCCACGCTGCCCAAGGCCGATCGCGTTCGGGCCCTGGTCTATGGAGCGGGCCAGACCGGCGTCATGCTGGTCCGGCAGACCCGCGATGACCCCCAGTCTCACATTGAAATCGTTGGTTTCGTTGACGATGACCGCTGCCTTCAGAGCATGATCATTGCCGGCAAGCGCGTGTTAGGCACTGGTGACAACCTTGCGGAGCTCGTAGCTCGCTACAACGTAGATGAGATCATCCTTGCTCTACCCTCCGTTGCGGGCACAGTAATCCAGCGCGTTATGGACCAGGGGCGTGAGCTGGGCGTTCGTGTGCGCACGGTCCCGCGGCTGCTGGAGCTGCTCACCGGGGATGACCGGACCGTAAGCGTCCGCGATGTTGACCTGGGTGACCTGATTGGCCGGGACACCAGCTGCCTGAATCTGGCCCTGCCCGATAACTACATCGAGGGACGCACCATTCTGGTGACTGGCGCCGGAGGCTCGATCGGCAGCGAGATTTGCCGCCAGCTCTGTCGCTACGGGCCGGAACGGGTCGTCTTGCTAGGCCGTGGCGAGAACCGTGTCCATTCCATCTATTACGAGCTTACCGAGAAGTGGCCGCGCATCGAGTTTGTCCCGGTCATCGCCAACATCACCTCGCGGGAGGCCATGGAGGAGATGTTTGACCGCTATCGCCCCGCAGTCGTCATCCACGCTGCGGCACACAAGCACGTCTACTTGATGGAGGTCAACGCGGTCGAGGCGGCGCGGAACAACGTTCTGGGCACCGAACTGGTCGTGAACCTGGCGTCTGACTATGGTGTGGAGCGCTTCATCTTCGTGTCCACCGACAAAGCGGTCGAACCGACCAGCGTCATGGGCGCCACCAAGCGCCTGTGTGAGCGCATCGTCGCCTCTCGTAACGGGAGTTCGAAGACCAAGTTCATGGCGGTGCGCTTCGGCAATGTTCTGGGCAGTGCTGGCAGCGTCGTGCCGATTTTCCAGCGCTGTGCTCGCATGGGACGACCGCTACAGGTTACCCATCCTGATGTAGACCGCTTCTTCATGACCATTGAAGAGGCTTCCTTCCTGGTCTTGCAGGCGGGGGCCCTGGGCCAAGGGGGCGACATCTTCGTCCTGGACATGGGAGAGCCCCTGAAGATACTCTCCATCGCTCGGGCAGTGCTGGAGATGGAGGGCAAGGACCCGGACGCGCCGGGCGCCATCGCCTTCATCGGCCTCCGGCCGGGGGAAAAACTGCACGAAGCGCTATCCAGTCCCTGGGAAGTGCTCCAACCCACTAACAACCCCCGGATCCGCCGCATCGTGCCGAACGGGCATCGAGAGCAGTGTCTGGAGCTAAACATTGCTCTCCGCACCCTCCGCGAGGCCGTCGCCTTCTGCGATGAGGTGCGAGTGCGCCGTGTATTGAAGGAGGCAACGAACGGGACTATCGAGCTTCCGGAGTATCTGGTCGCGACAACAGCCTGAGCACTCTAAGTCTGACGAGCAGTCATCGCACATCCCACCAAACCACAACAGCAGAGGCCAAACGATCGCATGTCCATCACTCTGTTCGACTACCTCTTGCGGCGCGCACTGCTCGTCTTTGGCACCTTCATCCTGGTGATGGTGGTCTTTGTCGCCAAGTTTGAGCATCTGACTGATGTCAATGCGGCTGACTACGCCCAGATAGCCCGCAACCTCGCCGAAGGGAAGGGTTTCACTACGTCCGCTCTGACGCCTCTGCGACTGGCGATCAAGCCGGGTGTTGAGAACGCCCCGGAGTTGGGCCGTGGGCCGGTCTATATTGCCTGCCTGGCAGGGGCCATGAAACTCTTCGGTGCCACCGACAAGACGGTTATCCTCGGATCCATCTTCTTCTACCTGCTTACTCTGGTGGTAGTCTACTTAGTCGGACGCTTTTTCTTTAGCGACCCCGTGGGCATCTTCGGGGTAGTCATCTGTCTCATCTCCGTGCCCTTGCTGGAGCAGATGGTCTCTGGCCTGGAAATCACCCTCCTGGCCTTTCTCATCACCAGCCTCTGTGGTCTCCTGCTCTGGTGGGGACGGTCCGAGAAGCAGACCGCCTGGCATTGGCCGGTAGTGATTGGGCTGCTTCTCGGGCTGCTTTACCTGACCCGCTATGAGACCCTTGCCCTCCTCCCCGCGGTCATCGTGTATCTGGTCCTCCTTGCGCCCAGACCGTCTCGCTGGAAGCTCGCCGGCATCTCGGTGCTGGTCTTCGTCATTGTGGTGGCGCCATGGATCATCCGCTCCAGCCTCATCGTCGGGAAACCATTCATCTCGCTTATGAGCTACGAGATGATCATGGGCACCGACTTCTCGCCCCGGCAGGTACTCTACCGCGAGTTCTCAACGGTCCCACCGTCGCCCCTGCTGGAAGCCATGCGGAACGGCCTGGATATGCTCAAGAAGCTCATCCAGGGCATGAACACCTTCTACGCCGCGCTGCCCAACGTCGTGAACCTGTACGTCATGCCCTTCTTCCTGGCCGGTCTCATGCTGGCCTGGGCCCGCAAACGCTATGTGGTGTTCCACTGGTGCCTGGCGCTGGCCATCGTCCTGACCGCGCTGGTCCTTTGTCTTTACGTCCCGGTCACCAACCTCATCTTGGCCTTCGGGCCAATCGTCGCCATCATCGCGGTCTCCTGGTTCGTGGAGCTCATTGACCAGTACCTGCAGCGGGATACCGAGCGCACCCCGTCGCCGTCGGTCATGGACCGCAAGCGCTTCTTCATCCTGTTGGGCTGGATGCTCGTCTTGGCCTATCCCTTCCTGAACTACCTGTTCGTCATGCCGGCGGCCCGCCAGCACCCGGCAGTGCCCATCCTGAAAGCTCTGGCCGAGGAGAAACAGTACAAGGTCGTCGCTACCGACATCCCCTGGTGGGCCACCTGGTATGCGAACCAGACCACCATCTTCCTCCCCAACTCCATTGCGGAGCTGGGGCAGATGCAGAAGGCTGGCATCAAGCTTGATCTGGTCTACCTCTCGCCCCAACTCCTCCGCTTCCCGCGGGAGGAGCGTATGGAAGACTGGCAGCGGGCCCTGGTCACTCGCCAGAAAGCCATTCTGAACCTGAAGCGTGTCGAGAAGACCCGCTTCCCGGGCAGTCTGTACATTCCGCCCGGAGTGCCTGCTCCCAGTATCTAGGCGGCGGCTCGCCGCTGCGTGTTGCCAATGAGTGACTGCTGCATGGAACAGTCTGCCGAGATGATCCGAAAACCCGACCTGCGGGCCTCATGGGCTGCCTGGGCGCCGGCCGTGGGGCTTATCGTCCTGCTAGCCGTTGCTTACTTCCAGCCCCTCAAGTGGATGATCATGCGCTGGCCCCTGGAGCCCTATTCGGGCGGTGGCATGCTCATCCCGCCCTTGTCCGCGTACATCATCTGGCTGAAGAAGGACCACCTGCGCAGCTTGCCCATCGATGGGTCCAACTGGGGCCTGCTGGTCCTCGCCCTGGCTGCCGCGCTCTACTTCCTGGGTAGCTGGACCGGAATCAACTACCCCTATGCCCTCTCCTTCCTGGTCATGGTCTGGGGCATGGTCCTGCTGCTCCTTGGCCGCGCCTTCGCCCGGGAACTGGCTTTCCCCATCGCCTTCCTGGTCTTCATGCTGCCGCTGTCGTCGGCACTCGATCCCTTCATCTTTTCCATGCGCCTGCTGGCCACGCGCATGGCCGCCTGGTTACCCATCGCCCTGGGCCTGCCCACCACGGTCAACGGCACCGAGATCCTCGTGCGTGACTACCGCCTGATGGTGGACATGCCTTGCAGCGGCATCCGCTCCGTCGTCGCCCTCATGGCCGGCGGGGCGCTCTTTGCGTACTTTGCCCAGGTCTCTACCTGGCGCAAAGCTATCATCTTCCTCTCCAGCCTGCCTCTCGCGGTACTGATCAATACCCTGCGCATTGACATCACCTTGCTCATGGGCAAGACCTTCGGGCCGCAGGCCGCCAGCGGTCTCTACCACGAGTGGGCGGGAGTCGTCGTCTTTGTCTTCGGCCTTATCGGCTTGTTCTACATCACCAGGTGGGTGACACCATGCTCTCCTACCGATGGCTGATCGCCCTGGGGTTCCCGGTCCTGCTGGTCATCGGCGACCGCCTGGTGGCCCGGCAATCCGTTGCCGGCTCGGCCCGGACCGTCAAGGCAATCACCATTCCGATGAAGATCGGCGACTGGACCGGCCAGGACCTCGAGACCGACCCCAAGGTCGTCAAGGTGCTGTCACAGTCCACGCTGGTGCAGCGTTCTTATACCAATTCCAGGGGCGAGAAGCTGGGCTTCTCGGTTGTCTTCAGCGACGGCTGGGACCAGCTTCATCCGCCGCAAAACTGCCTCAAGGGCCTGGGTTACGAGATCACCCGCGAGACCACCGTGGAGTTTCCCTATGGGGTTAGGCGCCAGACCGCTCGCGCCACGATCCTGCACGGCCTGAGGCAAGACAACCAACGCATCGTGGAACTTTACATCTTCACCGACGCCAGGCAGACCAGCCCGACCTGGATGGATCGGCACTTACAGATGATGCTGCAGCAGGGTCGCAAGGGTGGCAACACCACGGCCCTGATACTGGTGAACCAGAAACTCCTGGGTGAGGCGGACGTGGGCAAGGCCACGGGGCTGGTGACCGAGTTCATGGCGCTGGTCCTGCCCCATGTCCAGCAGTGCCTGCGCCCTTGAGCTGAACTGGCAGGCCGCGACGCGGACGGCGAAAGGGGGAATGACCCGAGCAATACCCAATTCTGGTGGGCCCCAGACACTGGGCGCCCCGTCTGGCACCCACCGCACGCTGTAAACCTGGCCGGGCCCAATGACCCAGGCCGCGCCAGGGACAAGATGGGGGTCAAGACGAGAAGGATCGCCACTTAACGGCAATCTGAAAGGAAAGCGAGGTGAAACTCTTGCGAGGAAGACTTTTGTTTCTTACTGTGGCCACGATGATCGTTGGACTACTGCCAACGGTCGCCTATTCCACTGTGTACACCTTCAGCGACATTCCCATCGATCGGGATCTTCGCAGCCTCTCCCAGGCAGAGGCCTTTCAGTGGGAGTTGCTCTATCCCAACACAAAGGGCAATGCGTCTCACTACAACGTGACCGCTGCCACGCTCACAATCTATGGTGTCTGGAATGCTACAGGCGGTGTCGGGTCAACTGACGTTCTGTACCTTGACATTCTGAATGGTACTCACGCTGCTAGTTGGACGCTCATTACTGACCCATCACCTCCTGCTGGCTTCCGGACAGGCTCTAACAGCGCGTGGTACACAACTGATGGACCACCTCCAGCAGATCTTTTCGATAGTACGGGATGGACAACTGTGAATCTGCTGGACTGGACTACGTGGCCGTCTGAACCAAGTCAGCTGGACCTAACTATTGCTAGTGGCTTGACTTGGTTATCGGACCTTGAGTCCTCTCTCAATGCCTATGGAGGCGTCACGTTTGGCTTTGACCCAGACATTGACCCTGGCTACTTTGAGAGCCGGCGCATCCAGTTTGACATCACCATCGAGACCGAGGAGGGGTTCGAACTTCCCGAACCTGGCACCTATGCCTTGCTCGCGTTGGCGCTGGGAGTGCCGTTCTACTTCCGCCGCCGCAAGAGCTAGGCCACGACTTCACCTGACGTAACGACCGGGGCCACCTCACTCGAGGTGGCCCCTAACCATTCCCCTATCTATCTCCCCGTTCAGATCCGGGTTGGTGCCTCAGTTACCCTCCCCCATTCCCCCTACCCGCACCAAACTTGCGGAAACCTTGAGGTCGCGTTGCTGGCACAGTAGGCTTTCAGTGCTATGATAAATGTGGCCAAGTTGTGACACCATCCCGCGGAGCCTTCGCAGCCATGTTTGCCGCTCACCGATCCCACAGCTCCCAGCCCGCCCGCGACGCCTTCCGCGAGCAGGTCGCCGACCTGCGCGACACCATCGCCCATCTGGAGGAGCTCGAGCGTCAGATGACCCGCACCCTGCATCGCATGCGGGCGGAGGGCGAAACGCGGGAGCGCGTCCTGGTGGCCGAGGTCACTCTCCATGGACTTCGCGATCTCCTGCGCCGCGAGGCCGCGCTGTCTGGTGCCGACCAGGACCCCTACGCGGCCGAGGCGCCCTTCCCGATCGCCCTGGCTGTCTGATCCACCCCCACACCGCCCAGAGCATCGCCTTTGCCCCATCGCCTGCGTCTGCAGCGTGGGTCCAGGGGCTCTCCCCGACGCCATTCGTGCCCGGAGTGGATCTCTCCCCGACCCAAAGCAACGGGCAGGAGCCGTCTGGCCCCTGCCCGGGTTCTTTGCTGATATGTCTATGACCGTCAGGCCTTCCGCCGCAGCCGCTTCCCGCCGCCGTACAGCCCCGCCCCCAGGGCCAGGATCACCAGCGCCACACTGGAAGGCTCGGGTACCGGTGGCGCGGTTTCCCAGTCAATTGGTGTGTTGAACTTCAGTTGGTCGTTACCACACCAGGGGGCTACACTGGCCCCCAGGCCGGTTGCGGCGATATTGGTGCCAGTCAGGTCAATGGAGCCCTGCCAGGCCCAGTTGTAGTCTTGCCGCCACAGCTCATTGGTGTATACCTGGTCGGCGTCCAGCTCCAGGTACGCGAAGCTGCGAGTGGAGCTGCCAGCAGACCCGCTCTTGATCAGGGCGGCGTCATTGATGGTGTCCAGGTCTGCCGGAATATCCGTGCGGTACTCTCCGTTTATCCACGCCCCCTGCCACGCAGTGGGGTTGTTGACTTTGTAGAGACCGGCATAGGTGCTGATGTCGCCTCGGCTCTGGTTGGTCCAGTCGGTCTTACCGTTGGCAAGTTCACCCATGTCAAGCACTAGCGCCCACGTGTACGCTGAGGACCCATCGAAGCTCAGGGCAACCACCGGATTGCACCGGTACGCCCAGTTGTGGCTGTTGGCGGTACTGCGATTGTCGCGCTCCATGGCATAGCTGGTGTCGTGGTTGATGGCTCCATTGGTCGAGGGATCTGTCTTCGTCCAATCAATGTTGTACCACTCGTAGGGCTCAAAGCCAGCATAGCTGGTAACCAAAAGCCAGTCCAACCGTGTTACCTTGTTGCTGGCGTCACGTTCCAGATGAAACCAGAGCTGTTCGATGTCGAACCATTCCCCACCCCATCCCGATCTGGTTCTGCCATCTGGAAGGGCGAGGTTGTTGTTGTCATTGACCCCGTAATAGACCGGATCCGCTGGGTTGATCTTGTACTGCTTCGTGCTGGAGTCGTAGTAAGCCCCCCAGTTGAATGGGGCTGCTACCGCCACCAGGGGCACAGCGAGCAGCACGACCACTGTGAGCACTGCTGCCAGTCTGTACATCCGCGCTCCCTCCCGTGCGCGTGACAATGTGGCATCACGCCGTATGTGAGACAATGAAGTGCCTGGTTGCCCGTAACGTCTTCGGCTGACCGCTGGGGAGGGGTGTGGTGGCAGATCGCGTGAGTGTCAGTCCCCCGGAACCCCCATCATGAGCGTGGCGGTCTTCCTCCCGGACCTTACGGGCAGGCGGCCTCCACACTCTCATGAAATACTAAAGGAAAACTCAAGGCTGTGTCAAGGAAGATCTCGGCGGCGAGGTGGGAACAGTAGTGCCGGTCGCCTGTCACGCCCGGCGGTCAGCGGCTGGTCTATCCCCGAGCTCCGGTGGTCCTGGTCAAGGCCCGCTTTGGCCGGGGCGAAAGCAACGGGCAGGAGCCGTCTGGCCCCTGCCCGGGTTCTTTGCTGATATGTCTGCCTGGCGGTCAGGCCTTCCGCCGCAGCCGCTTCCCGCCGCTGTACAGCCCCGCCCCCAGAGCCAGGATCAACAGCGCCACACTGGAAGGCTCGGGGATAAGGAATTCCTCTCCACCCCACTTCGAGTCTGGAACCAACAGATATCCAAACTTGAACGCTTCGCCAGGAATGTAGTCTCCTGCTGTCGGGGCGGTCTCTAGCCCCTTGTTGTAAGCGTAGTTGTTAGTTCCACCTGCATTGCCATCAGCAGCGTAGAAGCTACCCCACATGGGAGCACGGTAAGTGCTCAAAGAAACCGTCAGTTCGAATATCTCATTACCGTCGGGCCAACTTGACGGGGCCTCGTATTTGACTGAGTACAGATTATCGGGGATTTCACTGTACTCGTCGTACTTCATCTTGAATAGACCAATCTCGGCTATTGCCGGATTCGCCGCAACGACATCACTCCAACCGAACGCTCCTAGATCCCCTCCCGAGGTCCCGTCGGAGACCCCGATCATCAGATGGCTCAGCGCTCCCTGTGCCCCATCCCGAATGTGGAAGCTGTACTTATAGGTGAACAGTGGGTCGACAACGAAGGGGTTCCAGGAAACCTCCCACGAAAGATAAGTGCGCTTCGTCCAATCCGGATCTTCGGAAGCCCACTGACCATTGCCATATACGCCGAGTGTGTCCGGAGTGTAGAGTGTTGCGGCAAGGCGCCCCGTAGTCCAGTCGGTTGAGCCGGTGTATACTATCGCCTGGGCCGCTCCCCCAATTGTGAGAAGCAGCACCAGTATTGTGCTCCACAACATCGTCTTTCTCATCAGAGTGGCCTCCCCGGGAACGGCACGAGTTCTGCTGTTCGGAGCACAGGAGTGATGAAGTAATGCGGCAGGCTCTCCTAGTTAGGTAAAGTCTAGCCAAAGCACAAGTCAAATGTCAAGGTCTTTTCAAGCGAAACTCAAGCCAAAATCAAGAGGGTTCGGCAACGGGGCGGCAGGAGGGCTATCTCAGAGGGTCTTGGGGTTGCTGCCGTAGTAGTAGTAGGAATGGGCCGGCGTGTCCTGATCGAGGATGTCATTGACAATGATCCCCCGGGGGTCCCGGCCCACGTCCTTCAGCAGCTTCAGGGCCCGGCGCACCGGCGCCACATTGCCTCGCGCCCGCGCCACCAGCACCACGCAGTCCACCATGCGGGCCAACTGCAGGGTGCCCGCCGAGCCCAGCACCGGGGCGCTGTCGGCGATGAGCAGATCGCATCGCTCCGCCAAGGCCTGCATGATGGCCGGCATCTGCGGGCTGCTGGCCAGGTCCGGGCCTCGCGAGGCGGCGGCCCCGGCGGTCACCACTCGCAGGGTGTCCAGTTCGGTGGGCTGGATAATCGCCTCCGGGTCCATGTTGGTCAAACAGGCGTCCGTGATCCCCGGCGCCTCCCGCAGCTCCCATTCCAGGTGGACACCCGGGTGGGCAAAGTCACCATCCACCAGGATGACGCGGAAGCCTGCCTGGGCAATAAGCAGGGAGATGTTCATGGAGATGACGGACTTGCCCTCATTGGGGGCGGCGCTGGTGATCAGCAAGGAGCGGAAGGGGGTCTCGTCGCGCAGCGCAAACACCGTCGTGCGCAGGCGGCGATAGGCCTCCAGATAGTTGGAGTGCGGCGGGTCCTGCCCTAACAACACCTCATTGCTGCGAAGCATTGCTCTCCTCTATCAGCCACCGCGATCGGGCTCCGGGCCTTCGGCGACACCCTCCGGGGCCGCCGGCACCAGGGCGATGTCCGTCCGGGGGATGCCGGCAAGGACCGGGTAGCCCAGCAGGTGCTCGGCTTCGGCCTCGTTCTTGAAGGTCAGGTCAATCTGGTGCAGGGCGAAGATGAGCATGCAGCCCATGACCAGGCCGGCCAGCGTGGCCGCCACGGCCATGAGTGCGTACTTGGACCATGTCTTCGGTGAGGGCAGGCTGGTGGCCTCGCCCAGGGGATAGATGTCCTGGGTGGTGTCCAGGCGGCTGGCCTCATCCTCCACGCGCCGCAGGCTGGCGGTGATTTCGGCCCGCTCCGTCATTGCCGTCTTCAGCTCGTTCTCCAGGTCCTCATAGCGCCGCGCCTGGGCCAGCAGACCGGGCACCTGGGCCCGCAGCCGGGCTTCCTCGGCCACAATGGCATCCAGCCGCCGCTGAGCTCCCCGCAACTCAATCTCTGCCAGCCGCGCCTGCTGTTGTGAGGGAGACATCACGGCGGTCGGCGAGGTCCCGCCAGACTTCGCGGCCTTGGCCTTCTCCTGGTCCAGTTGCCGGGTCACCTGCCGCAACTGCTGGTCCAGCGCCACCACCTCGGGATGGTCAGCAGTCCGATGGGCCAGCATCTGCGACCGCGAGAGCTCAAGCTCCAGCTTCCGCGCCTCGAGAGCGGCCACGGGTCCGGTCGGCGCCGCGGGGAGGGTGCCCTGGGCTCGCTGGCGCTCTTCTTCCTGGAGTTGCGTCGCCCACGCCGTCACCCGGTCCTGGGCGATGCTGACCTCTGTCCGGGCGTTGGCGATGCTGCCCTGGAGGGCGTTGATCTGGTTCATGATCCAGGTCACTCGATCGGTGGGCCGGCCCGCGGTGGTTCCGGTCTGCACCCGGTCCATCTGACGTTCCAGTGACTGGATGAGCTGGCGCTGGGCGGCGAGTTTCTGTTTGAGCCGCTCCGTGGTCGCCAAGCACGGCGCCTTCCGTACCGCATCCCAGCCCTGCTCGATGATCTCCATGCCCAGGCTGACGATCTGCCGGGCCGCCTCCGCGGACGGTCCTGTCCCGCGGATGACGAAGAGGTCGCCCCGCTTACTGCGCTCAAAGACGAAGGGCTTGATACGGGCCGCCTGGTAGGGTTCGATGATCGCCTGCTGTTGCGCGGCGGCTATGGTTCGTTCGCGGATGTCGCGGCTCGTGACAAACTGCTCGATGGTTCCCCAGAACTCCCGGTTCTGCACGACGTTGGCGGTATTTCCCGAGGACTGCACGACGCCCAGGGCCTCCGGCCGCACCCCCAACTGTCCCTCCGCCGACCAGGAGGTGTTGGGCAGGAGCTGATAGACGGTCACCACCGTAAAGGCGGCGGCCGCCATCATGACCGCGATCCAGATGCGGCTGCGGATGATCTGGTAGTATTCGATGAACTCCATCGGAGCCGCCTAGCCCAGGGTTCAAGTAGTGCGTGTCGCGGCTGCTGCGACCTGTGCGGTATCAGTTGCGAATGATCAGCCCTGTGGCGATGCCAATCAGGGTCTGTACCCAGTTGATGCCTCGATCGGCACGCACGGCGGGCACGAAAATCACATCTCCAGGCTGGGCCACGAAAACCTCTTCCCCCGCCTGGGCCTTGGCCAGGTCCATCATATCCACCCGAATGCCCTTCTCGATGGCCATGGTCACCCGCTGCGCGGGGGTCGGAGGGCCCTTGGGGGCGGGGGTTGCGGTACCCGTCGCGGCCTCCTCGCCGGCAGACGGTTCAACGCGGCGGGCGATCAGGATGGCACTCGGGTTGGCTGCGGGCGAGGGGCCACCTGCGCGGGCGATGAGATCAATGAGCGTGTCGCCGGGCTGCAGGGGATAAGCTCCGGGTTTGTTGACACTGCCCAGCACATAGACCTGCGTCAGGATCCGGGGCACCACAATCTGGTCGCCCGGCTCCAGTGCGACGTTGTATTGCATCTCGCCCTTGTCCACCAGTGCCTCGAGGTCCAGGCGCTTGACCTCAGCCCCGCGCAACAACATCACATTGCGCAGATCGGCTTCCGGCGTGGCCCCACCGGCCTGAGACCAGGCGGCCATCACATTCTCGGCCGCATCCAGCGGGTAGGGTCCGGGTTTGAGAACCTGTCCCACCAGATAGATGGTCCGCAACTGCTTCGGAATAACTACCACGTCACCGGCCCGCAGAGTTACATCGGCCTCGGCCTTGCCCTCCTGGAGCAGGGCCTTGAGGTCCACCGGTACCCGCTCCCCCTGCCGCAAAACATAGCTGCCCCGTCCGTCGGCGGCCTCCGTTATCCCACCCGCCAGAGCCACGGCGGCGGAAACGGTCGGCGACTTGGTGAAAGGTTGGGGACCTGGGGTCATCACCTGTCCGACCACATACACCATGGCGTCGCTCTTGGTCGGGACCATCAGGACATCGCCCGCTATGAGTGGCACGTCTTGGGCAGAGCCACTGGGGGGCAGGGCCTGCGTGTAGGGCGTCAGATCCACCGGCAGTTGCTGGCCGCCGCGCAGGACGTAGGCGGCCGCCGCATCCCCCTCCGGGGTGGGACCGCCCGCCATGACGATGGCGCGACCCGCGGACGGGGCTTCCGTGAGCGCCAGGATGCCAGGCACCTTCACCGCGCCCATCACGTAGACGCCCTTGAGCTGTTTGGAGGGGACGAATACGGCATCCCCCTGCTCCAGGGGAATGTCCCGCGGCAGACGTGGTCCTGTCGCTTCCTCCGGGACGAGGCGAACGGTCTCGTTCTTGCGGACCAGGATGCTTTCACCCAGGTCACCGCTGGGAGTGGCTCCCCCCGAGACTGCCAGCAGCGACAGCAGGGTGGGACACTGGGTGAGGGTGTATACTCCGGGATGTGCGACTTCACCAAAGATCGAGACCACCCGGGGCATGGCCGAGACGACATTGACGGCCACGACGGGCTTGACCACATACTTGGCCAGCAACTCGGTCAGGTGGTCAGCGAGTTGGGTGGGGGTGTAACCAATGACTTTGGTGGCGCCCAGTATCGGGAAAACAATGAGGCCGTCCTCCCGGATGGTGTACTGACCGGTAAGGTCCGGCTCACCGATCACAGTGAGCGAGATGACATCGCCGGGCTGGAGGGGAATACCAAAGATGGCAGCAGGTGGTGTCGCTGACGAGGATGGCTGGGGCGCGTTGGCGGCGTCGCCCGCCTGGGCGAGTAGGCCAGACCTGGGGTTTTCGTCAGCCGCGAACAACGGCCCGGTCAGGAGCAGAACGAACACCAGGGCCGCCACGAGCAGCGACCCCTTGCACCCAAACCCGAAGGCGTTGAGACACGGCTGCGAAGACTGCTTCATGCGGTCTCTCACCCCCGGTGCTTCTGAAGACCATGCTGATTTGAACATGGGGATTATACCGTCTCCAGCGTCAGAGTCAATCGCATCGGGTTAGGGACTGTCTCCATATCGGCTCAAAGATGGCGCAATCAGCAGCAGTTTTCGCCCTGCTAGCCTGAGGATCCAGAACCTGCCCAGAAGCCGAAACCCAACCTTCTCAATGGCCCGAATGGAAGCAACATTGTGTTCGGCTACATCGGTGGTGATGCTCTTCACTCCATCGGCAGCAAGGAGGCGCAGGGCGAACTGCTGCCCGGCCGGACTGATCCCTCGGCCCCGAAACTCCGGTGCCGTGTACCCCTTGTACAGGTGGGCACATCCAGCCCCTCGCTCGCCTGCTGCTCGCAGGCGCACCCACTCAAAGAAGCAGAGTGTTCCGTCTACCTCGCCCAGAACCAGCAGGTCACCCCGCTCTCGCCGGCGAGCCAACTTCTCTGCCGTATCCTCGCCCAGCCCCAGATAGGCCTGGTCGTCGCGGGCGTCTGCCCAACGGAAATGCACCCCATCGGGAACTGGCAGGGCGGGCAGCGCCCAGTCATTCTCCCACAAATAGCGGCGCTCCCGCACCACCGAGCACCACCGCCGCAGCCGTCGGAGCACGGATCGCACCCGCATCACCCCTAGACTTCCTAGCTGGCAAGATTTGGCTGTCGTCGGTAAATGTCCGTCTGGCCGATCTTCGTCTCCCAGACATACGTCTTGGCCACAAACTGCTTCAACTCCGGCCATTCGTCCAGGTAGTACTCGTAGAACTGGGGTAGGAATGGTGTGCCATCCCCGTGGGTCACCAGCCAGTACTTCGGAGGCGCTCGCCGCAGTGCTTCCAGAAACTCCTCTCGAAAGTGCGGCGGCACCCAGGGGACAACCAGTGGCTCACAGGTCATGAAACGGGAGGGGCTGCGCCGTCCGCTCAGAAAGTGGATCACGGCCTGGGCGCCCCAGATGTAGATAGTATCGTCCGTGGTGGTCCGGGCCTTGATGTAAGCGCTGATCTCGTTTACTTCATCCCGTGGCAGCGTGCCGGCGCGGAAGTGCCCCCAATCGCCCCCAACCAGAGAGCGCACATCCTTGAGGCGCTCCTTGTACGCAATAGCGAGAGTTGCTGTGTTTTGTATTACGATGATGGGAATGAGCAGGGTCAAGGCATTCCAGCGTGGAGTCCGGCGACGCAATTCGGCCCAGGCTTCCGCCAGCCACATGCCTGCCAGTGCCGTCAGCGGGGCCAGAAGGGCAACGAAATGGTAGTTGTAGTACTTGCCCTGGGCGAAGATTGCCAACGCCACAGCCAGAAGCCAGGCTGCGCACAGGCGACCGATGGGACGACCAGCCTTGACTGCCAGTAACGCGGCCGCCAGGCCGCCCAAGTACAACAGCGGCTGCCCACCGGCCTCCTCACCGAATCGCCGCAGGCCCTCCCACACGAAGTGCCATCCCTCACGGGCGGCTGTGCTATAGCCGGTGCCATAAGCCACCGACTCCAGCCATGCCTCCCGGGCTCCTCTGACGGTGAGCCAGAGCACCGTGCTCAGCGGCAGCACGGCGAAGCCTGCACCCCAAGCCGCGATTCGCCCCACGCACGGGAGTGGTCTGCACCTGCCTACCACCAACGGTGTCAGGGCCAGGAACAGGAGAGCGTAAGGGTACTTGAGGACCGCAAGCCCACCTAGCAGCAGCCCTGCCAGCCCGATACGCCACCATGCCAGCGGTCGGTCGGGGGAACGGAGGCCCAGCAGAGCCACCGCTCCGACTGCCGGCAGAAAACCAAAGCCATCAAGACGGGCAATGTTGAAGGCATTGAGACCGTAGTAACAGACCGCAAGACCAGCCGCGGCAACCAGTCCGGCCCCCCGACCGGCGGCCTGGCGGGCGACCAGGTACTGTAGCGGCACCGTCACCAGCATGAAGAGCAGCTCCAGCAGGTGAGGCGCCAATTCGGATACGCCGAAAAGCCGGAAAGCCCAGGCATAAATCAGGAAAACTCCGGGTGAGGTGACATCCCAGCCATCGCGATAGGGCATCCCGCCGGTGAGGATCGTGTGGCCGATATAGGCAAAGTAGCCGTGGTCACGGGCGAAGGGAAACCACAGGCTGGGCAGGCCCAACACGAGAGTGAGGACTCCGAGCAGAGCCACATCCCCCCAGGTCCTGTCTCTGACCGGCCTGCTGCTGTCTGTGTCCCGGTGCTCTGCAGTTAGCTCAGTAGACATCATGGCTGCTTCGACGGTGGTGATTGCTTACTCAGGCTGTCTGGCTTGCTAGGCACGACCTGCCAGACGATCGTCACATGCCCGTCTGCCTTGGTGGTCGCCACTTGCCGGACTTCCCGGGCATGGGCCGCGACGGCTGGCCTCAGGTTGCGCTCGGTGAAATTGCCCGCAAAGCGGGCGCCGAAGCTGGGGGGGTCCTGGATCAGGAACACCGGCGCTGATGCAGCCAGTTGCTTGACCGCTCGCCAGTACTGCTCCGGGTTGTCGGAGTCACGCAGCGGCTCCCAGGTAGCCAGGCGTCCGGTGGCCAGATAGGGCACAAAGGGCCGACGGCACACCAGCACGGCATCCTGGGGGGCGTGGGTAGCTAACCACTCCACAGCCCGCATGTAGGATACCTGGTCGGCGCCATAGATGCCATACCGCTCCGGCGCATGCCAGGGTCTGCCCCGGACGCTCCAGTTATGCAAGAGCCGTTGGCTAGTGGGGAAGAAGACGCTCGCCAGGACCAGCATACCCACGCCGGCTGCCAGAAGCTGCCGCAGGGCATCCTGTCGTCGCGGCAGCACTCGCTCCCCCACCCGGTGGGCAGCCAGCAGAACGTACAGCGCCAGAAAGGGAATGAAATGCATGACGATCCGGGCGTTGTGGCTATGCAGGTCAATGCTCAGGGAGAGCAAGCCAAAAAGCACGTAGTAGTGAAACGAGGCGCCAATCTGACGCCAGGCCAGCACCAGCCCCAACAGAAGCAGACCACAGACCGCGTATTTGACCAGTCTCACGGGTGTCACCCTGGGGATACGCGAGACCTGTTTCCAGAAGTCCTCGTCGCTCCAGGCGCCGGTCTCAATGCCTGCCGAGTCATCCGTTTCCGCGGGCTCGGGGACTTCCGGCCGTGCGCGGAGTGAGAGGCTACGCGGGCGTTGCCAGATGGCATCGGCCAACACCAAGGGCTGGACAGCGGCATTGTAGCGCACCATCGCCGTCAGGCGCTGCAGGCGCTCCCCCAGCGGCGCATCTGGCCCCCCGGTCCCCATGATGAAATGGTCAAGATAGCTCGGCTCGCTCTTCGTTCGCTGCGTGTGCAGCATCCACGGCAGGACCAGAGCTGTTGCCAGTACCAGAGCTATCAAGCCGGGAGCGGCTTTGTGCCGACACAGCGGATAGAAAAGCGCCACCGGCCACAGGAGTATCCCTGTGGGGCGGATGTAGTACGCCGCCGCCATACACAGACCGGCGATGACACCGGCGAGCCAGCGCTGCCGAGAGCCTGCTTCCGTGCTCCACCGCAGGGCCAGCAGGGCAGCGAAGGTCGGGACCAGGTAAGGCACATCGTTGCCGTGTTGGCTGGCCAGCGAGAACACCACCGGGTTGGCCAAGAACAGGGCCACTGCTGCCACACGGAGCCATTCGGGATATCCCCTCAGCAGCACGTAGCCCAGGGCTGCGGCCACTCCCAGACACAGCAGGCCAAAGATCGCGCTGGGCAGGATGGCGCCCCCCGGTAGCCGCTCCAGTATCGCCAGGATGACAGGGTAGCCGATATGACGTAACGTCGCGGGCGGCTGGTCAGGAAAGCAGACATAGCGGAAACCGCCCCCGTCGGTCAGCGAGCGGGCGAGCACCAGGTATTCGGCGCCGTCCCCCATTTTCACCTCAGGGCTGTAGTTCAGCAGACCCAGCAGGATGGCTACAAGCGCCACACCCAGGACGCGACGCGCCTCGGAACTGGACGTGGTTTCCCTTGACATGACTTGTTTGCTCCCGCCCCTCTCCGGCCTCACGGCCGCCTGCGAGGCTCGAGGCCTTGACCCAACGTCAACGACGATAGTGAGTTACCCGCACACCCGCAAACTCCATGCGACTCTCAACAGACAGCGCCTGACGCAGAGTCTTTTCCATCACACCGCTCGCGTCCACTGTCCAGCTCCGACATTCCACCAACCACAGCGATGGATGCTCTCGTGCCAGGCGCTGGGCCAGGCTCACGCGCTCCTCCTTGCTCAGGCCCCGAGGGATGGCCTGCAGCAGCATGTCCTCACGCTGGAAGTAGTGTCTGAAAGGCACACTGGCTTGCAGCAGAACGAGTTCCCCCGGTTGGCCCGCCTGGGCGACGTAGGCAGCAGCCGCACGGTTATCCTCCCGAAGGTACTGGGGCAGAGTCTGTCCACGCCATAGCGAAAGACCCGAGAGCGCGATGAACCCGATGACCAGGACGACCCGAGGCCCGATGCGCAGCGATCCCAGACCCACGCCAAACCCCAGGCACAGGAAGGGGACGGCCGCCAGGGCGTACCGTACATTGTAGGTGATGGAGGGCATGGCCTCAGACACCGCCAGGGCCCCCAGGATCGGCCACAAGACCATGCAGGCGGCCAGTGACAGGGAGTGGCGTTCGCGCCGCCAGTGCCACACGGTGGCGCCGACTCCCGCTGCACCCAGAAGCCCGTAGGCGGCCAAATAGGGCCAGTGAGGCAAGAGAGCGCTCACCCCACGGTTCACATGCAGTTCAGCAACGGAGGGGCCGATGTTGTACCCAGCGATAAAAGTCAGCGCGGTGTATCCCAGGGCCACGGCGGGGCTGACCGCCTTCTCCAGGCCTGCGGTGAGGTCTTCGCGATGTAAGAGGGTGAGCATCCAGGGCACAAACGAGAGGCCGGCGACGCCGGTGGTCAGCAGCCAGGGCTTGAGGGCCTGCTGGCGTCGCTGCTGGTCAAGCGCAAGCCAGCACCCCTGTCCCAGACACGACAGGAGTACATACGGGTAAGTATGCAGGGCCACAATCGTGAGCAGACAGTAGCCTGCCCAGGCAAACCAGGAAGGATGACGCAGGGCTCTGAGCAGCACCACGGTCTGCCCCAATACCAGCATCACCATCAGGCTGTACATGCGGGCTTCCTGGGAATACCAGACATGCAGGGGCGATAACGCCAGCAACAACCCCGCCAGCGGGGCCCCGCGCGTTTGCCCAAGCTGGCGGGCAATGATGTAGATCAGGACGACCGAGATGCTGCCAAACAGGGCGGAAGGCAGCCGCAGTGCCCACTCGCTGGTCCCACCGGCGGCGATCACATAGTGCAGGACCGTGTGGTAGACTGGAGGGCTGTTGTCCGCCCCGCCAGCGACTGCTTGCACCAGCTGCCACAGGGGTTCCCGGGAAATGTTGAACTGCAGAACTTCATCAACCCACAAGCTCTGCCCGCCCAGATTCCAGAGACGCACGGCCAGGGCCAGGACCAACAGCCCCATCCCCTGCCCCCAGGAGACCAGCCGCTCGCCAGATCTGACGACATCCCTGCCGCGTTCCATGCTCATCAAAGGCGGCTTTTCCTGTCCGGAGCCCGTCAGGCTCCTTATCCCTGGCTGCGATACCACTCCACAACGCGTTCCAGGCCTTCACGGAAGCTGACAACGGGCTCATAGCCGAAGGCTTCGCGGGCAGCGGAGATGTCAGCCAGCGAGTGCTTCACGTCGCCCGGGCGCTCATCCAGGTACACCGGTTCGATACGGGTACCCATGATCTCATTCAGGTGGCCCACCAGTTCGTTCAGTGTCGCCCGTTCCCCACACGCGATATTGAAGGCACCTCCAGCCCCGCCCGACGTCGTTGCCGCCTTCAGGTTGGCGCTCACCACATTGGCCACATAGGTGAAGTCGCGGGACTGCTCACCATCGCCGAAGATGGTCGGACGCCGCCCCTCCAGCATGGCCGTGATGAACAGGGGGATGACCGCCGCATACTGTGACGTCGGGTCCTGACGTGGCCCGAACACATTGAAGTAGCGCAGGCAGACGGTCTGCAGCCCATAGACGTGGTTGAAGGCGGCGGCATAGCCCTCGTTGGCGAACTTGGAGGCGGCGTAAGGCGAGATGGGCTGCAGGCGCATGGTCTCGCGCTTGGGCAGTTCCGGGTTGGCCCCGTAGACCGAGGACGAGGAGGCCAGCACACAGCGCTTCACTCCGGCGTCGCGCGCCGCCATCAGGACATGCAGGGTCCCGTTGACATTGGCCTCCGTGGTGCCGACTGGGTCCTGTACCGAACGCGGAACCGAAGGCAAGGCGGCCTGGTGCAGGACATAGTCAACGCCCTCGAACGCCGGGCGGATGGCCTCGAGGTCGCATATATCGGCTTCGTGCAGCTCGATCTGGTCCAGAATGTCGGCCAGGTTCTCGCGCCGCCCGGTGGCGAAGTTGTCCAACACCCGGACCCTCTCCCCCTGGACCAGCAGTTCGCGCACTATGTTGGAGCCGATGAAGCCGGCGCCGCCGGTAACTAGATACACGTAGCTCTCCCCTTTCCCCCATCGCGGGGCTGGTGGCTGTTTTCAGATGCTGACGGGGCCTGCGCCCTCCACCGGGGCATAGGCCGTGGCGTCCAGCGCCCGGGACTGCAGGGCTTGCAGGGTCTCGTCGGTGTGTTCCTTCGCCACCAGGATCATCACACATCCACCGAGACCGGCTCCGGAGATCTGAGCCCCCTTCACTCCCGGCAGGCGCAGCGCCAGATCGCAGATCAGGTCTATCTCCGGCGTGCTGCAAGCATAGCAGCCACGCTGCAGGTGGACCTGGGCTCTCGCCACTCTCTGCGGCTCACCGCTTTCCAGGTCCGCGATCAGTTGCTCCAGATACTCGTCAGACACATCCGCCTCGTAGGGCGACGGATGCCAGTGGCTATCGTAGGTCACCACGCGGTCGCCATCGTGGGAGATATTCCACCACTGCCCCAACCCGGCGGCGTCGCCCGCCTGGAGCAACTCGGGACACAGTCGCGCCCGTTCGCACTCGGCAATCCCGTAGAGCACCAACCCCCGCACCTCAAAGGGCAGGTGGCGGTTGGTGATGCCCGAGAGAATGGTCTGCAGTTTTTCGGTTTCGGCAGCCGAGAAGGGGCCGAAGCGGTCAAAGAGCTCCTCGGTCTGGATACGCACCGGCAGGGCCTTCAGCAGACGATAGAGCTCGGCCAGCGGAATGCCCAGGCGCTGGGGATTGATGTCACGCAGATGCTCGATCCGTTCCGCCAGGTGGGGATAGAAGCGCTTGAACAGCAGTTCACCGGCCACATAGCCCAGAACCTTGCGGTTGTAGGTCTCGCGGGCTCCTTCGGCCTTCTTCGCCTGTACTCCGGAGTTGCAGACGATCAGGTCATGGTCCGGGAAGAACGGGGCGAAGCCCACCACCTCGAAGGGGAAGAAGCTGACATGGGCCACTTGTCCCCGCCGGGCGAACTTGATGGCGGCGTGATCTCCGCTGCCTCCGCGGGTGCCCACAAACCACTCGCCCTCCCCGCACAGGTCCACCATCGCCGCCGGTCGTACCGGCAGGTCGTTGACCGCGATAAGAGCCTCGGCGGCACCCACCACGACGGCCGATGAGGAACTCAGGCCGGAGCCAACGGGGATCGTGCCATGGGCCACGATGTTAGCTCCCCGCAAGGGCACCTCCGGGAACTCCTTCTGCAACCGGAAGGCCGGGGCGCGCACGTAGTTGGCCCAGTGGCCCCCGCTGACCATAGCCAGGGTCTTGGGGCTGCGAACCGTGGTCAACCAGTCGCCCCAGTCCAGGGTGCTGATGTCGCTGGAGATGGAGAAGTGACTGTGACTGAAGAGATGCTCAGCGGTATTGTACAGGTGGATCTGGTCGTCCTCGCGTGGCGCCACCACCATGAGCACCTCTTCGCTCAGGGCGATCATGTTGGTGCGGCCGCCTCGATGGTCAATGTGGCGTCCCATCAGGTTTATACGGCCCGGGCTGCGAACCAGCATCACGGCATCGTCAGTGCCTAGCCGGGAGCGATAGAGCTCAATGACCTTCAGGTACTCCTGGCGTTTCTGCTCATGCAGTCGGCGGTCCTCACCGTAGACACGGTCCATGAAAGCGTGCATCTCTGGCCCGTCAGCGGTGAATATGTGGTGCCATTCGCTCAGGGGGCGGATCTGGCGGACCGCCTCCTGCACAGCCAGCGTTGCCGCCTGGGACCGCCGCCGAACCACCTCCCGGATCTGCTCCAGCTCCTCCGGAGTGTTGTAACCCATGACATCTTCGGGGTTGTCAATGGCCAGAACCCCCAGACGATAGACAGGAGTGCCATCGGGGCGCCGTTCGTTCGCCAGGACCTTGATGGTGTCGGTCAGGAACTCCTCGTGCTGGGCATTGTCCCGGGTCAGTTGCGACAGGCTGTGATACAGCGCGGAAGCACGGTAGAGATACACGGAGATGTTCGCCAGTTCCGTCATGCCCTCGATCTCTGAGGCCGGGACCTCACGCACGCCGTCCCCCGTGTAGACGGTGATGGTGGTAGTCTCTCGCAACGGCTCCAGCAGTTGCTGCACCTTGGGCACGGACACGCTGCCATTGGCCTGCAGCAGATGCCACAGCTCGCCGAAGGCGATCTGCGCCTTGCGTTCATTGGGGAAGTACTCGTTGATGATTGCCAACAGCGCTTCTGTGGGGGCCTCGGGAGCTTCCGGAAGCGCGGCCTCGATAGCCTGCACGGCCTGCGACAGCCGGATCTCACTGACCTCGACGATACTGGTGGGCGCTCCCTCACTGTCCATCACGATACGGCCGGAGGTCGGAAAGTCGTCCTTGCTCCCGGCTACCAGCACCAGGTCATAGTTTCCTTCAGTGAAGGTGCGGATGAGGCGTTCGATAACGCCTGGCTCGGTGTACTTGTCACCGGCGGTCACCAGCACAGCGCCGTCGTAGCCGATGTCCTGCAGGACGCGTGCCCCCACCTTGGCGGCATTACCGGTGCCCAGAGGCACAGGCTGGTAAGCATAACTGCAGTTGGGAAACCTCTCCCCCACTGCCTTCATGACCTGGTCGGCCAACTCTCCGACCACGATCACATGATGGCCGATACCGGCAGTCTCATAGGTGTCAAGGGCCCGCACAATGGCCGGGACGCCACCGATGTCCAGACAGACCTTGTTGACGCCAGGATTGCGCATGCGCTGGCCCTTGCCCGCCGCCATGATGATGGAAACCAGCCCCTGTTTCTTCATGGGCCTTCTCTCACTTTCGCTAAGCCTCCTGAGCAACCGCCACTATCCTCTCACGGGAAGCTCAGGAAGTGGTGCTCAGCCGGCTGAAGAGCGTCTCAAGCTGACTGATGATGATGTCGGGATGGTGATGTGTCTGGACGTACTGAACAGCGCGCGCTCCGATATCCAGGCAGAGCGCCGGGTCTCTCCACAGCCTCCGTACGGCAGCCGTCACCTCGGCCAGGGACTCTGCCGCCTGGCCCAGACGTTCCCGCTCCACTAGCTTACCGGGGTCGTAAGTGGTGACAACAGGCCGGCCTCGTCCCCAGGCATGCAAGAAGGTGTTTGGGAACCCCTCCACCGCAGAGGTACAGACCAGCAGCGCCGCCTTGGCGTAGTACCGGTCCACCTCGTTGGGGGGCACGAAGCCGCGGAAGTCCAGGTTGGGCGTGTCTGCGACTGCAGCCACCAGTTGGTCATAGAGCGCCTCGTCGCCCCGCGACTTGCCACCAACCATCATGAACGGAATGTCAGGCAGGGCCCGGGCGATCTCCGGCAGCAGCAGCGGGCGCTTTACCGAACGGATGCTGCCTACCCAAAGCACGCTCTCCCGGGCGCGATCAGGCGGCGAGAGCTCATACGGTCCGGGCCAGATATTGGGCAGGATCTCACTGTCTCTTCCGAGGTGCTGTTGAGCCAGCGCCTGCTGACCCGTCGTCTGCGCCAGCAGAACATCGGCCTGTCGCATCCCCTGATAGGCCAGCCACCGCTGTGACCGGGGCAGGCGCGAGGCTCCCGGCACGCGGCACTGGGGGTCAGAATCGCTGGCCATCCAGAAGACGAACCGGCGTCGCCGACGGCGGGCAAACCATGCCAGGGGCCCTGTCAGGCCACCGACACCGTACTGGAAGTAGATGTCGGCTTCTGCGGCTCCCAGCGCCCGCCAGAACCGTGGCAGGTCACGAGTCAGGAACTGCAACCCGGATTTGTCGTCATGGGGCGCGTGGGCCTTGATGATGCGGATGTCCGGGTGCAGGCACGTGGCCTCCTGGCCGTAGTCACCCACCACGAAACTAATGGGCCAGCCGCGGTCAGCCAGCCGAAAGGCAATCTCTTTGAGTTGCAGTTCGGCTCCACCGATCTGATCGGGCGCCTCCGCTGCCAGCACCTTCGGGACGACCGGCCCGGTGCCGACGAAGCAGACGGCGGGGCGCGAGGACCGGTCTGTCATCGCTGTGCCCCTTCGCAGGAATGGAAGGTCAAGCAGGCTGTTGCCCTCATTCGCTGGATGCTCTTTCCCGCTTGAGCAGTCGTTTGGCTGTCTGGCGCAGAGCCCGAGTACTCAGCAGCTTCAACAGGGGCCACTGGCCCAAGAGACTGCTGTCGCAGACGATGACTGTCACCGTCTGGCCCCGACCAGCCAGGTAGGCGGTCTTGTGACTCTGATCCCCCGACATGAAGTCCATCTGGGTGGCGCCCCGGGCAATGCCCTCGCCAACGAAGGGCAGTAGTAGCAGGTGCGCCAATCCGTGTTCCGCGTAGCGCTCGTCGAAGCTGGCGAGGTACGAGTAGAGCTTGCCGCGGTAGACGGCCCCGATCCGCGTGGCCACCGGGAGGCCATTGATCTCGCCCATGAGACCAACAAACCAGTCCTGGGCTTGCAGACGACGGATGAACTCACCGAGACATCGGACAAAGGCCGGATCGGCGAAGTTGCTGCCGACTGCAAAGTGTTCGGCCCGTGCCCCCTTGTGTGCCGCCAGTGCCTCCAGCAAGGGCGCGATGTCAGGCTCGCGAGAGAAGCTGCGGATCTTCAGCTCCAGCCCTTCCTCCTCCAGCTTGCGCTCGTAGCGCCGCAGGCGCTTGCGCTGGCTCTTGGAGGGCATGGCGGCAACGAACTCGTCAACGCTGGCTGGCAACCGTCCCCGCACACAGGGCCGATCCGGGCAGATGGTCAGGTTGAGCCCCAGAGGCGCCACAACTTGGGGCAGCAGGGCCAGCAGGGGGCTGTCCGCCTCCATGCGCACCAGCCAAAGCGTCTTGCGCCCCTTCGGTTCGGCGGCCCAATGGCTCAACAGGGCTCGCAGGACTTCCTCGGGCCGTTCCGGCGCCACGACGAAGTCCATATACACGCCCCAGGAGCGTGTGCCGCTGGAGATGAAGCCCAGGCATCCGGCGGGTAGCGGTGGCCCGCCGCCGAAGGCCAGGGGAGCGATGCCACACAGCTCTCCCCGCTCGTCCCAGGCCGTCAGGCAGTGCAGCCGGCAGCGATCCGCGTACACTTCACACCAGGCATTGATCCACTCCCACGTCAGGAAGACGCTGGCGGAGGGGCTGCGGAGCGCCAGCGCCCGCCATGGCTCTTCCAGAGCGCGGATCTCCTCGGCCGTCGTCACTGTGCGGCACTCCAGCATGCTGCTCCTCAGGACCAGGAATGGATCCGGGTGCGGGCTAGGATCTCAGGGCTTTCCGGACGGTCTGAGCAATGCGTTCCACATCGGTTTCGCGCAGGCCGTAGTGTAGCGGGACCCAAAGCACCGTCTCTTCAGCCTCTTCGCTGTTGGGACAGTCGCCGCGGTAGCCGTAGTACCGGGCCGCTATCCGTGATATGCCTCGCTGATAGCGATGGGTCTCCACGCCTTCGGCCGCCAGGGCGTCGTACACTTGCAGCAGCTTCTCCGAGGAAGCAAATCGCAGCGGCAACACGTAGAAGTTGGGTTCGGCCTCTTCGGTGTAACCTGGCAAGGCGACATCTGCATCTGCCAGGATTTCGCTTGCCAACCGTGCATAGCGTTGCTGACGCTGCAACTGCTCCGGGAAGAGCCGCACCTTGCGCTCCAGGACCAGCCTCTCCCCCATCTCCATGGCCCGGGGCACACTGCGCTCCGGGTGTTGCCCCGGCACGTGCCAGGCGGTTGGCGGCTCCCCCCGCTGCTGCTCTTGCTGCAGGCGTCGGCGCACTTCCGAGGGCAGGCGATTACGGACGCTGCGTCGCCAGCGGCGCAATCCCTGGGCCAGGCGGCGTCCCCAGCTTTGTGGCACCAGCCGCTGCCCCAGCAGTCTCTCGGCGACCGGCACGACCTCTCCCAGCAATGCTCCGCCTCCTCCGCAAGCAGGCCACTTGGCCGGGCCGAAGGAGTAGATGGCCGCCGTGCCCTCGCTCCCGACCGGCCGCCCCTGGTAACGGCTGCCATAGGCATGGGCACAGTCCTCAATCAGCGGCCTATCTCCTGTTATCTCCCCCATTGTTCTCAGGTCCACCGGGTAGCCAAACATGTGCACCACAATCAGAGCCGCGAGGTCCTTGGCCTTGGTCTTCACGGTCGTGGGCGATACCCCATACGAGGCCAGATCGATGTCAATGAACTCGGGCTGACAGCCTGCCAGCGTGATCGCTTCAAAGACTGTGGGACAGCAATAGAGCGGTACCCCTACCCTGGAGCCGGGAGGCAAGGCCAGCGCCTGGAGGGCCAGCAGCATGGCGGCACGCCCGCTGTTCACCAGCAGCCAGGGACGGGCGGGAAGCTGTCCGGCCCAAGGTGGTACCGCTTCGGGAGCAAGCTGAGCCCATGGCCGACTGGCTGCCCACAGGTCGCCCCAGCCATAGTCGAGATTCTTGCGGGCAATGCCTCTCATGCTGCTGGTCTCGCCGGTAGTGGCCTCATAGCAGTGCCACCAGGGCCTGATCCCAGGCCGCGGCAATCGCCTGTGGAGAATGATGGGCGATGGCGTACTCGCGGGCCGTCCGCCCCATGCGCTGGGCCGTAGCGGGATCGTGACACAGGAGGCGAAGTGCCTCGGTCATTTCATCCACAGTCTGAGCGTGGAAACCGATGCCTTGTTCCTCCATGATCTGGTCAGGCTCAAAGGACGAGACCGTGGGACGCCCGCGCTCCCAGGCCTGCAGCAGCACGTTGGGGAAGCCCTCGCGATCCGGCGGCGCGGTCATCAGCAAACCCCACGCGCGTTCGTACTGCTCGCGCATGTGCTCCTGGGGCACCCAGCCCAGCATCTCCACATTGGGCAGTCTGGCAGCCTGCTGGCAGAGGCCCTCAAAGTATGCGTCTCCGCCTCTGACAGGCCCGCCCGCCAGAGCGAAGCGCACCTCGGGCAGACGCGCCGCAACCTCAAGTGCCATCTCGGGCCGTTTGCCCGGGCGCATGGAGCCTGCCCAGAGGATCAGCGGCTCCGGGGCGAAGGGACCAGGGTCGGGACCGATCTCCACCATGTTGGGGATCCGGATGCAGGGAGGCTTGTACTGGGCCTCGTAGAGCTCCTGCTGGTGGCGGGTCTGGGCCACCGTGAGCGCCGCATGTTGCTTGGCGTACTCGGCCAGCCGCCGCTCGAAACCCTTGAACTCATGCACCGGCCCCTCTCCGGGCCGGTTGACGTCCATGTTGCTGGCCAGGGAGATGACCAGTTTGCGCCTGTGGTTCCGGCAGAACAGGGCTGACCAGCCCGCAAAGCTGCTGAGGCCGCGGTGGAAATAGAGGTCGGCATCAGCGCGGCGCAGGGCGCTCCAATACCTGGGTAGCACATGGCTCACCATCCCCCACGGCCCGCCCCCGCGTCCCAGGCCATCGTGCGCGTTAATGATGCGGATGCGGTCGCTGACCTGTTGTTCGCTCTGTCCCCAGTTCTTGATGATGAACGTCACGTCCCAACCGCGCTCGGCCAGCGCCTGACCGATGCGGGTCGCCTGCAGCTCTGCTCCCCCACCTCCCTTGCCAAAGGCGACGCCGGGGATCTCGATGTCCGGGATCAGAAGCTTCAGCACACTCGGCGTTGGCGCAACCACGGCCACTCGCCCGCGCGCCTCAGGGCTTGCGGCCCTCTCGGGACTCTGTGCTGCCAACGGGTCCTGCTGTGTGCCCATGGGGGCCCTCTTCTCTGTCAGGGGAGCGATACCGGCCGCTACTAGGTCCATTCCGTGCCACAGCGCAATCCCAGTACCTGCCAGTAACTCTCGGCGCCAATGATGTTCATGCCTGCCTTGATCTGGGACCGCAGCGAGGGGATGTTGTCATAGCGGGCGCGTGCCCACGCGTACTTCGTCCCCTCCGCAGCCAGAGCAGTGAAGACGCTGGCGAGCGCCGCCGCCATCAGGCCTCCACCCCGGTGCTCCGGGAGTGTGTAAACGCCACGCAGGTACACCGCTGCCTGTGGCTCTCCGACCCACGACTGGAGACTGGGCGGAACTTCGCGCCCAGGGCTAACGCAGACGATGAAAACGATTGCGCCGTCCACGACCCCCACCCAATGGCGGTCGCCTGGGCGGCCTTCGCGGCGTTCGTTGGCCTGTTCGTTGGCCGGCATCAGCGCCACCATGGCCTTAACTTCCTCGCTGGTGGCCCAGCGAAACTCGACCGGCACGCGTGCCCTGACTTGTGGGACCGGCTTGGTCAAGTCAATGCCGTAATAGGGCACCACAACATGGCGGATCACACGCCTTTGTGCCGCCCGCAGGGCACGACGGACTGTCCGACCCAGTCCCTCGGTCTGCAACCGGCGCCAGATGCGTTCGTGGAGTCGATGGCCTGCCATTGCAGAAACGTCCCCCCAAGAAGTCAGGGTCTCAGGACACGGCCCAACTGCGCGGGCCGGGCTGATACCACACTCTCCGACAGCTCGTCGCGCCCCACCACAAAGGCCTCCGGATGCCCGATAATGAGCCCCGCGGCCGACCACAGGACCATGATCACCTGAATGACTTGATCGGTGTTGTGGTACATGGCATTGGCCAGTACCGCAGCCAGCGCCGCGCCCATGGCCGTACAGAGAGTGGAGTCAAAGGCCAGTCCCTGATCGCGGGCCAGGCGGTACGCTTGCAGAAACGCACGTATGATGCACACGACGACGCCTATGAGCAGGGCCATGCCTCCGAGTCCGTACTCCCCGAGTACGGACAGGGGCGAGCAGTGGATGGGCCGCGAGGCGAAGTTGTCTATAGGCCGAAAATCCTGCCAGTTGTAGTCAAAGACCCACTCCGTCTCTGAAACCGCATTCCGCGAGCGCGGTGTAAGACCCCCGAAACCAGTGCCATGGAGCCAGTTCCAGTCCGGTGACTTGATGACGTTCCAGGCTTTCTGGCGGTAGATCCGGCGCTCAAAACCTTCGCCCTCGTTCCGTAACCTCGACAGGCGGCCCTGGACTTTGCCGCCGATGGGCGACACCAACCACGCAAACAGGACCGGAGGCAGCAGGAAAAGGCCCCACAGCACATAACGGCGCAGACGGCGGTGGGTCAGACAGATCAGGCCGACGATGGGTATCGAGAGAGCGCCGGTGCGCTCCGTGGTGGCCAGCGTTGCCAGCAGACTCAAGACGGCCACTATCTGCCAGAAACGGCGATGGCGCTGCCTGATTCCCGGCAGGTTGGTAGCCGCGGCATACAGGAACAACGGTAGCCACAGGGAGATGTAGGCCACCGTGTCCGAGACAATCCCCGACACGCCCACCGGTACATGCCCAAATCCCACGAACTTATAGCCATAGAATAGGTCTCTGCCGATGAGGGGTGTCAGCACCATCTCGGCTGCCAGTAAGCCAGCGAAGAGCAACTGCCAGCGCAACTGCAGGCGGAGCTCCTTGCGTCCGATCGGTAGCCAGCGGGCCACGAAGTACAGGAGTATGGGGAAGGCGACTTCGTTGGTGTACCACTTGAAATTGCCCCCTCTCCCCTGCTCTCGGAAGATGGCCAGATAGCCCAGCATGATGAACGCCAGCACCAGGACATCAGCCAGTCTCAGGTCCAGCCGTTGCTCGTCCCGGGCTCTCAGTCGTGGCAGCAAGGCGCCAATAACCAGCAGCGGGATCATGGCCTGTGTCCAGTAGGGCACCCAGAACCTCAGAAAGCTGTTCTCGACCGGGACAATCGAGACCATGCACAGGCAGACGATGTAGGCCCCGAGCGGCCAGCGGATCGTCAAGTACAGCGCAGACACCACAAAGGGCGCCGCGACAGCGACGGTCGCGTCGTACCAGACCACCGCGACTGCGGTCACGAGAGTGACAAGCAGGCCCGCGCCCACCCCGATGAGGACCGGTCGCGGCAATCTGGCGACCAAGCCCGTGCCAGCCCGGGGAGACACAGATGGCGGGCTCTGGTCCTCCACCAATGACTTCATGTCTCCCTCTTTCCGTTGCTCACCAGCAGCCACGTGAGGCTGGCGACCACGGCCTCACCGCCCCGACTGTTTCGCAATCGCGCAGGCAGAGCGCTGGTCATCACGACCACATCCGAGGTGGTTAGCTGCCGGGTCAGGGCCAGCACATAACAGAGGCTGACCACCACCAGCAGCGGCAGCACCCGCCAGGCGTGCTCCTGCCAGAGTGGACCGGCAGACCACAGCAGCAGCCCAGCCACCGCGCTGGCAAAGATCCCTGACAGCCAGGCTCGATAGTTGTAGATCAGGCGCAGTGTGCGGCGCAGGATGGCCCCCGAGATGACAAGCTGCATCAGGGCGACCGTACCGTCACTCAAGGCCGCACCCAGGGCCCCCAGGGGCGGCACCAGCAGAAGCATCGAGATAACGTTGCCGGCACCTCCAGTAACTCCCAGCCAGAAGAGGTGGGCAGGTTTCGCCAGGACATGAATGTGCGCGCGGTGCACCTGGTAGAGCACTCCGATGAACAGGCCCGCGCACATCACCACCAGCACCGCTCCCGCATCGGCGTATTTGGCTCCTCCGTACAGCCGCAGTAGCGGTGTCGCTGCCACGGCTACCATCACATGCAAAGGCAACAGGAATATAAACGCGTAACGCAGACACTTGGCAAAGACCTGCCGGGCGGCCGCGGGCTCCAGAGCGTTTTTCTCGGCAATCTTTGGCGTGATCGCCTTGATGGCAAAGCCGTTCAGCGCGTCCACGTACCCGGAGACACTTTCCGCCACGAAGTAGGTAGCCAACACCTCCGGCTTGACCAGGAGAGCTATCACCAGGTTGTTCACGCGGCCCCGCAGCAGCCCAATCAGCGACACGCCGTAATAGGGAAGCGAGAAGCTCAGCAATGAGCGCCAGGAATACAGCCGGCGAGTCACGCGCAGGTGCGGCCAGAGCCACCACAACGAAAGCACGCAGGACATGAGCGGCACGATCGTCAGGGCCAGGATCACGCCGCGAGGGCCGTCCATGGCCAGGTACAGGGCCACCGCCAGCGGGACGCGGGTGACGCCGGTAACCACAACAGTGATGGCCTTCTTGCCGAACTGCTGAACCGCCGACTGGGCCCAACTCAGCCGCTCAGCCACCGCCTGCAGGAAGGCTGCCATCGCCATGCTCTGCACCAGGGGCGCCTGAGCCACATCGTGCAGCAGGTAACGCGCCATCGGCGTGGCCAGCGTGTAGACCGCGACCGACAGCACAGCACAAGCCAATACATTGGTCAGTAGGCCCGTGCGCAGGACGGCACTGGCCTCCTCTCGCTCGCCCCGCGCAATCAGGCTGGGCACCAGCCGCACAAAGGTGTCGCCCAGACCGAAGGAAGCAAAGGTCGCCACAAGACCGCCGATGCTGGTGCAGACGGGCCACAGCGCCAGTTCTTTAGCCGGAAGCAGTCGGTTCAGCCACGCCGAGAAGCCGACCGCAACCGCGCCCACGACCAACTGCGCCGCGAACTGCTTCGTCGTGTCCTTGACCGCCCGCTCCCCAACCGAGGTGTTCGCTTCCACTGGCACGCGCGCCTCGCCCTTATCCTCTGTGTTCACTGTCATAGCGTCATCCGGAGATCAACCCGGGCGTGGTGCCACTCATACGCACTATTTCCCCCCGTGAGGGCATCGTAACTTGCCGCCCCACCGCACAGTCACCAGCCCCCTCAACGCTCCGCCCTCCGGGCGGCCAAAACACGTTCGCGCAACTCCTCCTCACTCCCGATCCCTCGAACGTCGAACTGCAGCGTTGCCAACACGTCGACGGCTGCACGCAGCAGTGAGTTCTTTGTGATCCGCTCGCCCTTCCGCCGCCGTCCGCGCATGATCTGGCGTTCGAGTGCACTCAGCATGTCCACCTGGTCACTGCGAAGGCGCGCCGTCATTACTTCATAACTCAGGAACTTAGGCCCCTCCTCAGTTCCTCTCTCCCCCACCTTCGGCTCCACAATCGCCACCGGCGCCTGCTCCTCGGATGCCACCGCCACGTCGTCGCTTTCGCCAATCCAACCCAGCGGGTCACGGCCCATCGCCTTACGCTTTGCCATCCTGAACCTCCGTCGCGGCCTCCTGCGCTATCACTTCCCGCGCCAACGATCGGTAGTCCTCACTGCCCCGCGCTCCTGTCTCATACAGCGTCACCGGCAGCCCATAGCTGGGCGCCTCTGCCAGCCGAATGTTGTCTCGGATCACGGTGCTGAACAACTGCTCCGGAAAACGTGCCCGGATCGCCTCCAGCACCTCGTCACACAGCCGCCGCCGCCCCTGGTACATGCACGCAATCACCCCGCTGATCCGCAGACGCCGGTTCACTCGCTTCCTGACCACCTCAATGGACTGCAGCAACTGCGCCAGCCCACGCAGCGCGAACCACTCCGTCTGCAAAGGGATGAACACTTCCCGCGCCGCCACCAGGCAGTTTACCGTCAGCAGCCCCAGGGATGGTGGGCAGTCAATCAGCACGTAGTCGTACCGCTCTACCCAGCGTCCCAGTGCGCCTCGCAACACACTCTCCCGCCCCACCACGCCGCTAAGACTCAGCTCCAGCCCCGCCAGGTCAATGCTTGAGGGAACCACATCAAACAGCCCCAACTGCTTCCGCACCAAAGCCGTCTCGGCGCTCACCCCCTCCTCCAGCACATCGGCCACCGACCGCCGATCGTCCCCGTCGTCAAGGCCGACATGCACGGTCAGACTCGCCTGCGGATCCATGTCCACCAGCAGGACCGACTTCCCCGCCTCACTGAGCGCCGCACCCAAGTTGACGGCAGTAGTGGTCTTGCCGACGCCGCCTTTTTGGTTTGCGATGGCGATGATTCTGGCCATGGATTGAACACACCGTTGTCATAAACTAATGGAGTAACTGACTACGCGAGTAATGAAGTTATTAGCTACCGTATCAGTTCCCGCGCTTCCTGTCAATCCTGCGTCGAACTGCCCACCCGGCAATGACCGCTGTCGGCCGCCTGGCCCACGCCCCAGTTAGCTACATAAGTGCAACAGTGCATTAGCACAAAAGTCCATGAGTTAATAACTCGTATACTACTTTACTAAGGCAGTCATCTAAATGTTTCACATTGCAACTCCGTCACCTTGTAACTACATAAGTCACTAACTGCGAACATGCTTTATGCGCCCGCTTGATCACCACTCACACCAGACCGGGGGGCGCGGGTTGGCCGATCCGTAGGGGCCCGACCTCTTCTCGGCCACGACAGCGTTCCGCATTGCCCTGGGTTCATCATGGGCACGCCTGCGGCGACTGGGCATTTCCCATGCAGGGAGGGGTCTTCGGTCCCGATCCCTGCGCGCGGGCAGAGCCTCACGATCCCGGTCTGTCATCGATACTGCAATCCAGGCAGGGGGCCATCGCCGTGGGTTGCATCCGCGCGGTGCTGAGGAGCATTCGTCGCACGAATAGGTGGTGGGCCAGTGGGGCAGGGGAGTGTGGCCCCGAGTCTTTGCACTCTCGGCGCTCAGGTGCATCGGTGTGATTTGCAGGCAGAGGGCGCAGGGCCAGTTTCGGGGGTGCCAGCTATGGCAACAGACAACCCATAGAAAGTTCTCCTCGGGCTGCACCGCCGACCATGGGTTCGGCACCGGATCGGTTGCTTTGGGTGTGCTTCGTCTTTGGGGTCGGGGGCTTTTTGGCGAACCGATGAGCTGAGCTGAGTTGGGGTCCGGAGCTGAGCGAGCTGGATCGCGATAGGGGAGAGGGGCCGGGTACAGGCCGACCATCTTCAAGATGGAAGCTGCCCCAAGGGGCGTCGGTCGGAGGGCTGTGTCTTGCCGTGTCCTACAATCTCTTGAGCCTGTCTTGGGGTTTGGATTGTATACTGTCAGCAAGAGGAGTCTATGGCACTTACGGAGAAGATACTTTCTATCATGCAAACGTGGACCCCTGAGACCGTGGCTGAGCTAACCGGTGTGCCGTACCGGACCCTGATGCGCTGGCTGAAAAGCGGGCATGTGCAAGCCAGCGTCGCGCCGCCGCGTGGTGAACGCAAGCAGGTGCTGCTGAGCCTGCGTGATGTGCTCGAGGCCTGCGTCGCGGCTACCCTCCGGCGCACGGGGCACTCCATGGAGTACATCGGTTCGCTGCTGGCGCAGCTTCGCCGCGATGGGGCCTCGCTGGAAGATATCTACCTGATTGTCGTGGATGGCGACCTGGTCTCGGTGTACGGCTCGCCCACAGATGCAACCAGGCTGTTTGAGGAGCCAGGCCAGAAGGTCATTCTGCCGGTTGCTCACTGGCGCGAGCTGGCACAGCAGGTTGCTTACCCCAAGGAGCAGGTGATCGTGGCCTGAGAAAAGACTGAGGCCCATCAGGTGTTGCCGCACCGGATGGGCCAATCCTGTTGGCGACAGCTAGCAGCCCGGGAAGTGCTTGGTAGCTTCGCCGCTTCTGAGAGGTCGCAAGCAAGTGACCAGAGGGGGTCTTTTTTGCCTCCGACCTTGTTGTCTGGGTTGGATTGTAGGCAATGAGACCCGTCCTTGTCAAGGGCTTGCGCGCCAGTGGTAGAGGAGGATCGGGCCGGTGGCCCGGTACAACGACGAGGGCGGTATCATCATTGTCGAAGACGGTACCCTGCGCTATGGCTTCACGCAGGTACCCAACATCGTGCTTCGACTTCAGGAGCTCTCGCCTGGCGCGAAGCTTGCTTACGCTGCCCTCCTGGCATGCGCCTGGAAGGACGGCAAGTTCCCCGGCCAGGAACAGGTCGCGCGCGATTTCGGAATGGGGAAGAGGAGCCTCATCCGCTATCTGAAGGAACTGGCCGAGCATGGCCTGATCATCGTTGAGCGGCCGGGCCGTGGCATGCCGAATCGCTACATTCTGCCCCGCTTAAGCCCTGATGCTGACGAGAAGTGCCAAATTGGCACTTCAAGAAGTGCCAGGTTGGCAACTGCAGAAGTGCCAGACGGGCAGTTCCCTAGTTCTTCTAGTGACGAGAGTCTTGTCTCACATCTTGATACAGACAAAGACGACTCGCCCTCGTCAACTCACATTCGGCTGGCGGGACAGGTAGCCCAGATCTTTGCCGTGCCCAAGAGCCAAGTGAAGAGCATCGCGAGCTTCCTGCGCAACTACGATACCGACGTCATCAGAGAGGCCATTCAGATCGTCGAGCGGCGCGTGGAGGAGACTGAAGTTCGCAATCCCATCGCGTATCTCTATACGGTGATCAAGATACGTCAAAGCGACAAAGATGGGGCAGAGGTCCAGCGCGGTCAGAGCAAACGTGAGCAACAAGCGAGCATCCTCGCGTATGCTCGAAGTGTGAAGCGCGAGGGGTGGTCGCTGGACCAGGTGGCAGCGATCCTGCGCGACAGCTACGGCTCCCAGAACCCCGCTGTAGAGGAAGCTATCAAGCGCCTCCGGCAGGAGACCAACGGAGATTAGGCATCGCCACATACCCATTGAGCTGGGGTGTCGGTACAGTCACCCTGCGCTCAAATCGGCCTCGGTTCACGCTCCCCGTCGAGCCATTCACTCACACTTTGGCCTTGATTTTCACTTTACTTTCTCTTGACTTGTGCTTGAGTCATGGGTATGCTCAAAGCGTCAATACACCGCAACTACTGGCCTGGTTAGTGGTGCCCAACTCGTAGAGACACGGTCTCGACTCAGTTGGCGCCAGCTTGCCAGGCTTTTGTTTTCTGCGGTGCTTTTCAGCCGAGCCGTGGGAGTAGCAGCCAGTCGCTGGTCGCATCGCCCGCGCGAAGCTTGACAAATACTTGAGATGTTGTTAGCCTTTTTCTCGGGGACAGGGGGCTCCTAGCAACCTCGGGGGCAATACCACATCACAGCAGAAACGCAGTTCGCTACCCTGCTCTGCCATCACGTGAGCGACGGCAGGCGGTCTGCCGTCCGGTAGGGGCGAAGCTCCCTACAGGGCAGCTCAGATAGCAGCAAGCGAACCACTCGCTCAGGCCACGCCTCGTGCTTCCGTCGCCTCGGAGAAGGTCACTTATGTACGTAACGCCGGAGTCGCTGACCTGGGGCTTACGCACATGCGGTCATCAGGCGCTTCGGCTGGGGACGAAGCGTTCCGCGAGGACTCATCGGGCTGAGATGGGTCAGGCAGTTGGGGATTACTACAGCGCGGAACGCTGGTCGGCATAAACAAAGTGACCAGGGAGGGGCTGCTCCCTGGTCACAACGCAGTTGGGGAACCGTGGGTCGGCCCTCACTGTCACTTCAGATAGTAGCGCTCTTTGCGCGAACCTGTCAAGGGGCTTCGGGGGAAAGATGACGCTTACCTTTGTCACAGTTTCTCGTCGCTACAACTCACAGACTCGCTATGAACTGGCCGGGGCGTAGACGGCCAGGGCGTGGGGCTGTGAGGGGGGTCTGAGCACAATGGTAATCCGGCGCACTGTAGGGGCCAGGGTAGGGCTGATGGGCAACCCATCAGATGGCTTCGGGGGGAAGACCATTGCGTGTCTTATCGGTGATTTCGCGGCCTCGGTAACGTTGTGGGAGAGCCCGCAACTCGAGATCATCCCTCACCCAAAGTTTGATCCCTTCTGTTTTCGCAACCTCGCAGACCTCACCTACACTGCCTCGCTGGATGGCTACTATGGTGGGTTGCGGCTGCTTTTCGCCACCTGCAAGCGGTTCCACCAGTACTGCCAGGAAGCCGGTCTGCAGCTCCCGGACCGCAACTTCACTATGGAGTATGACATCAACATCCCGCGACAGGTGGGGTTGGCCGGCTCCAGCGCCATTATCACGGCTGCGCTCCAGGCACTGATGGAGTTCTATGAAGTAGACGAGAAGGTTTTGCCCAAGCCCATCCAGCCGAACCTGGTGCTCGAGGTCGAGACAAAGGAACTCCATATTCAGGCGGGATTGCAGGATCGTGTGGTTCAGTGCTACGGCGGTCTGGTCTACATGGACTTCGCTCCCGAGATCATCGCCAAGTACGGCCACGGATACTACGAGCCCATGGACATCAGCCTGCTGCCGCCTCTGTACCTGGCCTACAGTGACTGCCCTTCGGACTCCGGTAAGATCCACAGCAATGTCCGTTATCGCTTCGATGCCGGGGATCCCGAAGTCCTCGCGGGCATGAAAGAGTTCGCCCGTTACACGGATGAGGCACGGACGGCTCTGCTCGCCCGTGACTACGAGACGCTGGGCCAGCTCATGGACGCCAACTTCAACACGCGCCGACGTATCTATGGCGACGAGTGGATCGGCGCGCGCAACATTGACATGGTTGAGACGGCCCGCAGCTTCGGCCTGCCCGCCAAGTTCTCCGGTTCAGGCGGCGCGATCGTGGGCCTGTACAGCAGTGACGAGCAGTTCCGGCAAGCGCAAGAGGCCTTCACCGCCAAAGGCTATCACTTCCAGAAGATCCATCCGGTGCAGACAGCGGCCAACCAGCTAGCAGGGGGGGAAGCAGAATATCATCGTACACATCGCTTCGCGCTGGTGGCCAGTTGTCTATAGTCCACCCTCCCCTTGGCCTGGGGTGGAGAACGTCGTCGAAGGCAGCTTGACAGATGAAGATCGCTATGCTGGGTGCGAAAGCCGTGCCGGCGATCGGGGGCATAGCGCACTATGTGGAGGAGCTTGGCGCGCGGCTGGCAGACCGGGGGCATGAGGTCACGGTCTATTGCCGCCCGCACTTCCTCCAGGATGGCAGTGGGCCGTACCGGGGTATGCGCAGGGTCGTCACTCGAGGCCTGCGAGGGAAGCATCTAGACGCGGCGACCCACTCCTTCACCGCAGCGCTGCACGCGCTCAAAGAGGACTTTGACATTCTGCACATACACGGATCCGCCCCGGGATCCTTGGCGCCCCTTTTGCGCCGCAAGCGACAGGCCAGGGTAGTCTTGACGGTTCACGGTCTCGACTGGCAGGGCGGAAAATGGGGCCGCTGGGCTTCCCGCACGATGTATCTCGCCGCGCGCGTCGGGGCCCGTAGCGCCGATGGCCTTACCGCCGTTTCAGAGGTCGTGCGGGACCAGTACCAGCAACTGGTGGGCGTCACCCCGGTGTTCATACCGACCGGCGTCCATCTGGCCGAGCCCGTCGCCGCCCAGGAGCTGACGACACTGGGAGTGGAGCCCGGGCGCTATGTCTTTTGCGCCGCTCGTCTGGTCAAGGAGAAGGGGGTCCACTACCTGGTGGAGGCCTTTGCCGACCTGGACACGGACCTCAAGCTGGTCATTGCCGGCGACTGTCCCTATGAGGACTCCTACGTCCAGAGGCTGCGAGCCCAGGCCAGCGACCGCATCATCTTCGCCGGGTATGTCACCGGGCGCCTGCTGGCGGAGCTGTATTCCAATGCATACGTGTATGTGCAGCCGTCGGAAATGGAAGGGCTGCCCATCGCTGTCCTGGAGGCCATGAGCTATGGTCGGTATGTCCTGGCCAGCGATATCCCGGCCAATCGCGAGGCGCTGGGACCGTGTGGGGGCACCTTCAAGTCACGAGATGTAAACGCCTTACGGACTGAACTGGCCGCCCTCCTGCGGCAGCCAGAGATCATACAGGCGGAGTTTGACCGAGTTCGTGCTTATATCCGAGCCGAGCGCAACTGGGATCTCACAGCGGATCGGTTCGAAACGCTCTACCAGACCCTCGCTACAGGCGACCAGGTCGCCACAAGCTGAAGGTCTACAGCAGGGGGAGGCAAGAGCGATGACACACGTAACCATAACGGATGACCTGCATGACCCCGCTCTTATCGGCGGGGCGACTGTCGGTGGTCTGACCCTCCCGCGGGGACGAAACCTGGCGTTCTACTTGGCCGCCAAGCGCTGTCTGGACGTAGTCGGAGCGCTGGTTGGCATTGTGCTGTGTCTGCCGCTGTGGGTCATTATCGCCGTGGCCATCAAGCTGGACTCCCGGGGGCCGATCCTGTTTCGTCAGTACCGCCCCGGCCAGTTTGGTGTGCCCTTCCGAATCCTCAAGTTTCGCACCATGTACCAGGACGCCGAGGCACGCCTGAATGAGGTCCTGGCCCTCAACAAGCAAAGCGACAACTCCCTGATCCGCATTGATCGTGACCCCCGGGTCACTCGCGTCGGAGCCATTCTGCGCAGCCTGAGCCTGGATGAGACCCCGCAGTTTATCAACGTCTTGCGTGGCGAGATGAGTCTGGTGGGCCCCCGCCCCATCTCCTGCCACATCCCCGATCCCCGCGGTCTGAGCCGCCTGGTTGCCCGTCCTGGCCTGACTGGTCTCTGGCAGGTCAGCGGCCGTAAGGACACCGACTGCGACTTCATGCTCAGGAAGGATATGGAGTATCTGGAGCGAAGGTGTCTGGCGCTGGACTGCTCCATTCTGCTCGCCACACTTCGTGCCGTCATCCGGCGCGATGGCGCGCGCTAGCCCGGGGAGCAATGACCTCAGAGTGAGCCGACCCCATATCGTGTATATCAGCAGCCTGGCGCTGCTCCTGATCACTGTGCTTGCCAGCGGGCGCGCCGCGCGCAATGTCTATGTCGGCGACTTCCCGCTGCAAGACATCCCCGCCCGCCTCGGCCCCTGGACCTGGGACCAGAGTAACGATGAGACTCCAGGGAAAAACCCTCTTTCCGCCGAAGGCGATACCCTGATGCAGTATCGCACCTACGCCCAGGCTTCGAGGCGGGAGGTCAAGGTCATCCTGAAGGTCACTAGCAGCCGTATCGGCTCGATGCGTGATTTCGCCACTGCCTATCTCGCCTCGGGCTGGACGCCTGAGCATAAGTCCATCTGGGAGACTCCCCTGGAGGGGGTGCCCTTCACCGCTCAGCTCAGCAGACAGGTCATCAAGTATGGTCCCGCCCGCCGGTACACTCTGAACTGGTTTGTCAGCCCGGGCCAGCAGGCGATTGATCTCAAGCAGGCGGTTGCGGCCGGTTGGCTGGCACGGTTGCATGGCGATCCTGTCTGGGGCCAAGTGTTTCTCTATGCGCATACGGAGCAAGATGACCCGGCGGCAGAGCAGGCGGTGGCTGACCTCGCCCAACGCTTGCTCCCCGCCTTCTACGCCGCCCTGGAGAAGTATGCCAAGCAGAAGTCAGCTTCGCCCTAGTCTGCGGGGGAGAGGAATCAACAGCCCATGAGTAGTGATGAGAGGGGTCAACAACCAGCACCGGTCAGGCGCGTTGCCGTCCCCAGCCGAACACGGTCCGTTTCCGGGCAGCCCTATGACCGCGACCCACGCCAGACCGCCAACCAGATCGGCAAGGCCATCCTGCTTGGTGTCGTGCTCCTGAGCATCGGTGTCGGCCTCTTCTTCCGCTTCAAGACCGCTCGTTTCACGAACCTGGTGTCCACGGAAGCCATCGAGGCGGCTCAGATCGCCCGCAACTTCCGGATGCACCGGACACTCTTCACACGTATCACCTTCCCCTATGCCCTGGCGGGCAGCCATCCGGATAGCAAGGGCTATGACATCGGACGGGCACCGCTGTATCCCGTGGCGCTGGGGCTCTTCTTCCAGACTCGTGGTATCAGCGATGATGCCGTGGTGATGTTCAACGCCCTGTGCATGTTTGCGCTGGCCTGGGTGCTGTACCGCATCATGGCGCTGGCCTTTGATCGCGGGGTGGCGCTCTGGTCGGTCCTGGCCTACTTCGGTGGCGTGCACATCATTGGCATGGCCCTTACCGCCGACGGCATCCTGCTCACGGCGCTGCTATTCTCGCTGGCCGTCTTGGCGGCCCTCCACTGCCTGAAGGCCACCACGTCGTCGCCTTCGACTGGAGAGCCCCAGGGCGCCAGTGGCCCAGCCGACGCCACGCGGATGCCTTGGCTGTGGCTGGGCGCTGTCGGCGTCATGGGTGGGCTCGCTTACCTGGCTGGTCGCTTCTCTCCGCTACTGTGGTTGCCGCTGGCTGCTGTGGCCACCGCTGGCCTTGGAGCACGCCGCAAACCAGCCTTCCTGATGGTTGTCGGGATCTCGCTATTGTTGGGCGTGGTGTGGTGGGGAAGGAACCTGGTGGCCACCGGACACCCCTGGTCGCGACTGCAGATGGCCCAACTGGTCATGAACACCGCCGACTATCCGGGGATCAGCGTGCTGGGCACCTTCTCCGATGCTCCCGGCAGTCCGGTTGCTTACCTGCTGGCCCATCCCGGTGACACCGTCCGCAAGGTAGCTCGCGGGCTTGTCGAGCTCTATCGTGCTGTGCCCGACATCACCAACATCTATCTGTTTGCCTTCCTCGTGGGGGCCATCATCTGGCTGCCCAAGACTCCGGAGCGCCGACTGCTGTACTCCATCCTCCTGTGGACCCTGGGCATCCAGATACTCACAACTGCCTTCACTACGGCTTCAGACGCCCCGTTCAGTATCGTGCGGCCCCTCGCCACCGGCATCTCTGTTGCGGCCGTGGTCCACTGGCTGCGCGGCCTGAAAGTAAGCCGCGGCCTGCGGCTGCTGGCAGCCAGTGGCGTAGTGTTGGTCGTGGCCGTGCCCTACCTGGCAAGCGCTGTGCTCGGGCGGCCGGTGCGCCCGGGAGCGCCGGTGGTCCGGGTGCAGGAGATCTCCAAGTACCTGGACCTGGAGGAGAAGACGGTCTTTCTTACGGACAATCCGTGGGTGGTGGCCTGGTACGGCCCACATCGCGCCATTCTGCTGCCGAAGCAGCCGCAGGACATGGATTCCATCACGCGCCTGAGTCGGGCGCCCCATCTCGTCTATCTGACGCGGGACCTGCTGAGCGGGGGACGTGGAGCGGATGATCCCTGGCGCAAGGCCTTGACCGAGCCAGAAGAGACCAGGAAGCTCGGCCCTGCGCTGTTCTTCCCGGACAACGAACTGCTCACCATGACGCCGAAGGGCGCCAAGGAGCTGAAGCCCGATACTCGCAAGCGCTTCGAGAACCTGTTGGCACGCCAGGCCGAGGCGCGTCGGCGCGGACCGCGTCCAGCCGCTACACCGTCCACAGGTGAGTAATCACAAGGAGTTGGCGTGGAGTCACCGTCCAATCAGACTAACCGGACTGTCCTGATCATCTGGGCTGTGCTCTGTGCGGTGCTTCTGGTTGCCCTCTATCGGCACGTCTGGCCGGCCTTCTGGTATCGCTGGGCCAACGAGGCGGCCTACAGCCATTGCCCGCTGGTGCCTCTTGCCGTCGCGGGGCTGATCTGGTTTCACCGCCGCGAGCTGGCCGTGCTCACGCCGAGCCCTTCGGCCCGGGGGCTATGGCTCCTCGGGGCCGGTCTGGTCGTCTGCTTCCTGGGGTATGTGACGGGGGCGCGGTTCATCGTCGGGTTGTCTTTCCCGGTGGTGCTCATGGGGCTGGTGGCCACGGGTCTCGGATCGGCCTATCTGCGGGTCCTGGGCTTCAGCCTGGCCCTGTTCCTGTTTGCCATCCCCTTTCCCCGCCACATCCTCGGGATGGTCGCCATGCCGATGCAGGTGATCTCCACGATTCTCACCGTGGCTGCCACTCGGCTCTTTGGGATTCCCGTGCTGCGCGAGGGTGTCAACGTCGCCCTGCCCAGCTTCCAGTTCGTGGTGGCCGAGGCCTGCAGCGGCATGAACTCCCTCGTCGCGCTGTTCCTGGCCGGGGGGGTGGTGGCGGAACTGATGCGTCTGGCCACGTGGCAGAAGCTGGTCATCTATGCGCTCACGCCGGTGATTGTCATCGCCGCCAACGTGATCCGCCTGCTTTCCGTGGTAGTCGTGGGGGAGCTCGTCGGGCCCGGGCTGGCGCTGGGGCAGTTTGTCCACGGGGGGTCGGATGTGGTGGTCTACCTGGCAGCCTTTGCCCTGGTCTGGGGCCTGGGGAACGCACTGCAGAGCTGGAAGCCAGCGGGCCCGGGTGCGGTCCGGGACGGTTCAGAATCCCTCCCGGAGGCCCACTCTGGCACTGGTCTGGAGCCGCAATAATGGTCTCATGACTTGCTCAAGCCTTGAGTTTTGCTTGATTTGGGCTTGACAAGGGCTATACAGTTGTGCGATCATGTGTTACGAGTTGGGGTAGAAGCTCTTTCTTGCGTGGTTGGAGAACCGTGGGGCGTTTGTTTCTACGCTCGGACACCAGGGCATAGTGGGTTGTCCGCGGGCCCGCACTGTAGCTGTCACCACAACGGGCGCCCTGGTCGGAAAAGGAGGGGAGACTTGGGTGCCATTTCGCTTCACCAGCGAACCAGTCACACGGACGTGCCGTAAGTGACGCACGTTTCAGTAAAGGGGGTTTGGATGTTGAGCAAGTTCCGGACCGTACACTATCTCTCAGTGCTCGCGCTTGGCGTGGTGCTGCTGGGACTCCTGGTTCCACCCGCTGCTGCGCGTGAGTACAGCATCTGGGAATGGTGGACGGACCAGGCGAAACTCAAGAATGATGTGACCCCGGTCCATCCACCGTGGGGCTCCGACTATGCTGGCCTGAGCGCCGAGGACCTGTGGGATGACTATCAGGTTATCGCAGATAACCAGACCTGGGTTGTTCCCTCTCCTGCGCCACTGAGCATCATCTCCGGCAAGAGCATCCTGGAGATCGAGTACTCGGCATGGGAGACGCGCAACAAGTTCGGGTGGTACAACCCGGTCCTGCCGGATGATCCCATCACCAAGCACGAGATCTTCGACGGGAGTGCGGCATGGGACCCGGCGGTTGACTCGCCCATCTTCAGCGTCGACTTCACCGCTTACGAAGGGCAGGCGATCGGGTTCTATCTGGATAACGGTTCGCTGGTGAATCCGCAGACCTGGTACTCCGAGGCCGATCGGAACACCGCCGACTCTAACACCAAGCACCTTCGGGTGTTCAACCACCCCAAGGAAGCTAACGCCTGGATCCTTGCCTGGGAAGACAAGCCCATGTCCACGGTCAACTACGAGTATGACCTGGCTTGGAGCGACAAGGAGTCCCTGAAGTGGCGGAGTGGCTCCGAGCCCTATGCGGAGCCCGACTACAACGACATGATCCTGATCTTCCGCTGGAAGAAGGAAGGCAGGCCCACCACCCCTGAGCTATCCACCGTGATGCTCCTGGGTCTGAGCTTGGCTGCGGTCCCGCTGCTGCGCCGCCGCCGCCGCTCATAGAACACATAGGCGCATTGCCGAAGCTGTTGCAACAGCTCCGTTGAGATGATCAATCAAGCCCCTGCCGGCCAGGGGCTTGATTGTTTTTCTCTGATGCCTGTCGGGGATCACGACGCGGAGAGGTTGCCGTTCTTGCGACCAACTTGAGGTGGGGGGTATCCGGCAACGAGACAGGTGCTGTAAGATAGTATTGATTCGCTGCAGTGACACCGACATCGGTGACGGCTTTTCGCCGTCACGATAGCCGCAAGTGAGGACTGTCATTGGAGGGCGCGCGATGCGTGGTTCTCGTCCTCATGCAACACCTGCTCCTGCGGGCCCCAGGAACCGCTCAGACACGTTTCTCCGGGCCTTAGTGGGGGCGAGCTTGCTTCTGTTGCTTACCGGCCCTGCCTGGGCGCAGCAGGGCGGTCTCGTGGATCGCCCGTTGTTCCCCAGAAACCCGCCGCCTCGACAGTCCATTCGTGCCCTCAACATCGAAGGGCTCAGCAAGACGATCCCTGGAGTCCCGGAGTATATCTGGTGGTATGGCTGTTCGCCTACCGCCGGCGGCATGGTCATTGGCTGGTGGGACGCCCAGACCGGTTGCGAGGACCTGTTTGAGGGCAGCGCGGCCACGTGGTATGGCAGCGGGACCAGCGGCACGAAGCGGATGGTGGCCAGCCAGGCTCACATTGATGCCGGAGCGCTGCTAGGTCTTACCTACGGTTCCTATGAGAACCACACCGCTGACTGTATCGCCGACTTCTTCTTCACGCGCAACGGTAGCACGTCACGCTCCAACATCGGTCCCGGGTTTGTTGCCTTCGCCGCCTGGGACGACCCGACTACTACCACCAACGAGAGTTACACCGCAACTTACGAGACCAACTACACGGATTACGGCTGGACGTATGAGGACTTCTGCGCCGAGATTGACGCGGGACGCCCCGTACATCTGGGGCTGACTTCGTCGGCCGGGGGACACTCGGTAACGGCTATCGGCTATGACAATACGGACGGCAAACGGCACTACATCTGCTGGACTACCTGGAGTGGGTGGGGAGTGCGGTCTTGGGCCTGGGATGGAGAGGACGAGAGTGGCTATGACTTCCAGGTCTACGGCGGCACCTGTCTGATCATCACACCCCGCAGCGCCCCAAACAACCCGCCGACCGCGCCCACCTCGGTCGTGATCAGCCCGACGAACCCGGACACAAGCACTGACCTGGCAGCCTCGGCCTCCGGCAGCAATGACCCTGACGGTGACACGGTAGCCTATGAGTACCAATGGGCGCGGAGCACCGATGGCGGCAGCACCTGGAGCGCGTGGGGATGGGAAGGGAACACCCTCGACGATGGCTACACGGCGCGGGACGAGCGCTGGAAGGCGCAGGCTCGCGCAACCGATGGCAAGGGGGGCTACAGTGACTGGGTGGAGAGCCCGGTGGTCACCATCGCCAATACCCCACCCACTGCGCCCAGCACCGTGACTGTTACTCCTGGAGCCCCTATCACCACCGATGACTTGCTCGTCTCGGCCTCGGGCAGCACCGATGCCGACGGCGACGGTCTCACGTACCAGTACCAGTGGGCCAAGAGCACCGATGGTGGTAGTACGTGGTCAGAGTGGGGGAACGATGGGGAGGCCCTGGCGGCCAGTGCCACCGCCAAGGAAGAGCAATGGAAGGCACGCGCCCGCGCCTCAGACGGCACCGATAGTGGCCCCTGGCAGGAGAGCAGTGCCGTCACTATCCTCAACAGTGCGCCTGGGGCTCCCGGCACAGTCATCGTCATCCCCGGCAGCCCGGTAACCGGACAGGCCTTGACGGCTACGGCTTCTGGCAGCACGGACGCGGACAATGACAGCCTGACCTATGAGTACCAGTGGTGTAGCAGCAGCGACGGCGGGGCGACCTGGAGCGCGTGGAGCTACGAGGGCATGGAGCTGGCCGGAAGCAATGTCGCCCGGGGGCAATCCTGGAAGGCGCGAGCCCGTGCTTCCGACGGGGAGGCCTCAGGCGACTGGCTGGAGAGCCAGGCGGTGAGTGTAGGCAACGCCCCGCCAACGGCGCCCCTGACGGTGGGCATCCGGCCGCTGAAGCCCAGAACCGCCAACGACCTGGTGGCGAGCGCTTCCGGCAGCACTGACGAAGAGGGTGATTCGCTGACCTACCGCTATACCTGGGCGCGAAGCACCGATGGTGGTAACACCTGGAGTGGCTGGGATTGGGCGGGGACCGTACTTCCCAGCAGTAACACCAGCAAGGGGGAGCACTGGAAGGTGCGTGGCCGTGCCTACGATGGCACTGTGGCGGGCCCCTGGACAGAAGGCGCGATCGTTATCATCGGCAACACTCCCCCCACAGCGCCGGCTGCCGTAACGATCAGCCCCTCGCAGCCGCGTGGCGATCAGGATCTGAAGGCTGCTGCCAGCGGGGCCACCGATGTGGACGGCGACTCGCTGACCTACCGCTATGCCTGGTACAAGAGCACCGACGGCGGGGTAACCTGGCAAGCGGGGCCCCTGGGGCGAATCCTGGCAGCAAGCGCCACCGCAGTCGGGGAGTGGTGGCGGGTGCAGGCACGGGCCAACGACGGAACGGTGAGTGGACCGTGGACTGTCAGTGCAGCCGTCCAGATCCAGCCGGAGGGAGAAGCGGCTCTGGCCCTGGGTGCTGCGGCAGTCCCCACGCGCAGCGGGACCTTGGCCATCACCGTCAGCTTGAGCACGGCGGCAGAGGTTGGGGCCACAGTGCTGAACCTGGCGGGCCGCGTGGTGGCGGCGGTGCCCGCTCAGGCCCTGAACGGCGGCATCAGCACCTTGTGGTGGAACGGACGCTCAACAACAGGAACACGGGTGCCGCAAGGCCAGTATCTCCTGCGGGTCCAGGCCCGCAGCAGGGATGGTGGCTGCGTCACCTGTCTGGTACCCTTGCGGAAGTAGCCCCCTTGGACGCTCAGCAGACTATGGGGAGTGTCACCTGCGGGCGCACTCCCCGCCTTCTTGTTGAGTTGTCCTTGAGCAAGCGCCGAGCTTGGCCTTAGGCAACGCGGCTATACTGCTTCTGTCACCTGCAGGCCTGGCAGGCACAAAGGAAATAGCCATGGTTACCCTGGGCATCGTCCTCGCGGTGGGGTACTTCGTCATATTCGCAGTTTGTCGCAAAGCAGCACAGGCCGACCAGACGGTCGAGATGTGGGTCGAGCCAGCCACGATGCAGGTCACAATGAGGCCTGTCCCGCAGACTGCCCCTGTGGGCCAGGCGTTGCCACGTACCGGATAGCCGCTACTCGCCTCCCTCCAACCGTCGAGACCGCCACAGTGAGCTGGCGGTCTCATCGGTTCTGCCTGACAGTGGGCCAGTGGCAAACTGTACCCCGCCGCTATTCCTCCCTTGTCTCTCAGGCCTGTCTACGCTTGCGCGCTTGGAGCGTCCTGCGGTCCCGCCAACCATGAGACAATCTTGCGTCTTGTAGTTCAGTCCATTAGACTGACGGTGTCTACAGTGATACCGACTCTGCGAAGACATGACACTTAGCAACTGAGGGGCTGGGCATGACTCCCTGGATCTCTGTCGCCACCTACAACGAACGCGAGAACATCGAAGCCCTGCTGGCAGAGATCCACAAGCACCTTCCTGAGGGTCATGTCATTGTCGTGGACGACAACTCTCCTGATGGCACCGGCGAGCTTCTCGATGCTCTCAGCCAGCGAGACCCCTGGATCCATGTCCTCCATCGCACCGGAAAACTGGGCTACGCCTCGGCGCACCGCGCCGGCATGAAACAAGCGATGGAGCATGGGGCAGACGTCGTGCTGACGATGGATGCCGACTTCTCCCACAATCCCGCCGTGCTTCCAGCCCTGGTGCAATGTATCAACGAGGGGGCTGACCTGGCCATCGGTTCCCGCTACGTCCCCGGCGGCGGCACGCGTAACTGGCCCTGGCACCGCCAGGTCCTCAGCCGCGGGTCTAACGCCATGGCGCGTCTGTTGCTCGGCCTGCGGGTCCATGACTGCACCGGGGGTTTTCGTGCTTACCGCACCTCCCTGTTGCAGCGGATCCGCCTCGACCAGTTTGAGTCCGATGGCTATAGCTTCCTCGAGGAGTCGCTGCTGCTTTGTGCCCTGGCCGGTGCCCGCATTGCCGAAACACCGATCGTTTTTGAGGAGCGGAGAGCCGGCAAGTCGAAGATCTCCAGGAAAGTGATCCTCGAGGCCATAGTGTTGCTATTCCAGCTTGCCTGGCGACGGCTGTTCTGCCGTAAGGCTCTGGTTGATAAGTACCTCATCACCGCCCCACTGCCTGACCAAGGAGGAGCGCCCGTATGATCATTTCCAGCCGCGCCCCGGTGCGCATAGACTTCGCCGGGGCCTGGACCGACGTCTCTTACTTCGCTGACGCCTTCGGGGGGGCGACCCTGAACGCGGCCATCACCCTCTACGTTACGGGGAAGCTGGAAGCCCACGAGACTGACCAGGCATCGTTCATGGAGCCCGCGAAGGCAGTCAGTGGCCCCAGTGGCAAAGTTATCGTGTCCAGTGGTCCCGCCCTGGGGGTCAGCTACGAGAGCCGTATCCCGGCCGGCAGTGGCCTGGGCACCTCCGCCACGCTCAATGTCGTCTGGCTGGCCTTGGCCCGTCGCGAGGACGTCACTTCCGTCGAGGACAAGATGCGCATCGCCGAACTGGCCTACGGCATCGAGAAGACTCTGGGAATCATCGGCGGTAAGCAGGACCAGTACGCCTCCGCCGTCGGGGGTATAAACCTGTTTGAGTTCACCGCCGAAGGCGTATCGCGCCAGCCGGTTGCCCTCTCCTCAGCGCACATCGAGGAGCTCCAGTCGCTGATCGTGCTCTGTTACACGGGCAAGGCCAGGCTGTCCTCCAACATCCACCGCAACGTGTGGGGCAATTTCCGGGCCGGGAAAGAGGAGACCCTGCGGGCCCTGTTTGACCTGCGCAACTCCGCCTATGAGGCCAAGCAAGCGCTGGAGGACTGGGACCTGGAAGCCTTCTCCCGCCTGGTCACCGCCCAACGGCACCACATGAAGCACCTGGATGCCTCGACCAGCAACGAGCAGATCGAGGAGCTCTTCGACCTGACCGCGCCAGACATCATGGGCGGAAAACCTTCTGGCGCCGGTGGTGGGGGCTGTGTCTTCTTCATCGCCAAGAGCTCCAAGAGCAAGGAAAGGATCAAGGAGAAGCTCCAGGGCGTCGGCCTGACCGGCATGGATATCACCTTCGACTTCGACGGCCTCACTCTCTCTCGCGCCTGACTGTCGGCCCTCTCCAAGGCCTGACCACCACGGACTTCGCCTGGCTGGCAGGGAGCGACCAAGCTCCCTGCTAGCCTTGGTGTGCCGTTCTCAGGACCGTCGCCGTAGTTCGCAGCAGCCCCTCGAAGCCCAATCCGGACCAGGCTATCGGTGAAAATCCTCCATTGAGCGGTTGATATTCAACCACCGGATGGCGGATATTCTCTCAGGCAGGCGTTGGCGTCAGGCTGGTCTCTGTGCGGCTAGGCGGAGCTGCGGCGGGCGCAGAGGGCTTCGAAGTGCCCCAGCAGGGCTTCCATGTGGCGTTCCACGCTGTAGACCGTGCGTAGCCGCTCGTAAGCGCCGCGGCCCATACGGTGGCGCAGCTCGGCGTCACTGAGCAGGCGCTGCATCTGGGCCGCCATGGCCTCGGGGTTGCCGGGTTCAAAGAGCAGGCCGCACTCCTCGGTGATCTGTTCCGGGATGCCCCCGATGGCCGCCCCGATGACGGGCTTGGCGTGGGAGAAGCTCTCCAGGACGCTCATCGGACAGTTGTCATGGACCTTGGAGGGCACCACCGAGAACAGACAGCCGCGGATGAGCTCGTCCAGTTCCGCCCGTTGCTTCATGCCGACAAACTCGATGCTCTTTACCCCCAGGGAGTTCGCCAGGTCCTGCAGGCGCTGTGTCTCCCCGTCCACATCCCCTCCGGCCACCACCACGGGCACGTTGCTGTCCATCAAGGCCAGCGCCCGGACCAGCACATCCAGCCCCTTCTCGGGGGCCACCCGCCCAAAATAAAGCACATACTCCTCACCGGCACTGGTGGGCATGGCAGGAGGCGCGGGGTAGAAGCTGGGCAGGTGATGCACCTTTTCGGCCGGATAGCCAGCACGGATAAGCGTGTCGCGCAGAATCAGCGAGGGGGTTACGAAGGTGTCCACGTCGTCATAGATCCGCAGCCACCGATGGGCCCACATGGTCATGGCGCGGGCCGCCGTTCCCTGGAGTGAGCCCTTGTGACAGCGGTACTTGATGCCCCGGGTGTAATGCCCGTCGGCGCAGTCCAGGCAGGCCTCGCCCTGGCGCACGGCCGTCAGTCCGGGGCAGACCATGTTGAAGTCAGCCACCCGCATGAGGATCGGCAAGCCCTGGCGGCGGAAGGCGCGGATGGGGCTGGGTGACATGTAACTGTAGATATTCAGCACATAGGCAATGTCGGGCTTGAGATCACTGACGAGGCGGGTAGCCTGACGGTAGGCCTCGGTGGACCAGGTTGCTCGTCCCAGGAGCTTGATGGACTCCAGGGGGGAGAGCTTCATGTCCTTGAGGTGTGTGGTACGCTCACCAGCCGGCGGAGACACATAGTAACCCCAGTACTCGCGCGGCACGGTCTGTTCGTAGGCGACCGTAAAGGGGATGCACTCGTGTCCGCGCTTCTGCAACTCCTCCAGTAGCGCGAAGATGTAGGTCGCGGTGCCGCCGCCGCGGTAGAAGTATTTGTGCGCCAGGACGATCCTCATGTCTGTCATCCCCGGGAGGTGCCGGAATCGGTAACTGCAGCATGATACCATACCTGCGTCGGCAAACGAACAGGCCGCCCACAAGGGACGGCCTGCTTCGGGCGAATGGCAATACCTCCTAGTACTTGCGGCGACAACACCAGAATAGGCCAGCCACGGCACTCAGTCCAAGCAACACGCACGTGGAGGCCTCAGGGGTGGACTGACACCGCGTGCCGATGCAGATCTTGTTGATCGTCTCATCGGCAGCCAACTGCCAGTATACGCGCTCCCACTTTGGCTGTGGAAACACACGCCAGTACTGGAACGCCCCGTTCCCCGCACTCTTGTCACTCTTGCCCTTCTTGATATCGGTGCCCTGGCCCCCCCAGGCGTTCAGCGTCGGCCAGGCCGTGTCCAAGCCCTTGCTGCTTTCCCACCACACATACACCTGCTTCCATTGGCGCGGGATTTCCACATTTCCAATGTCAACGATAAGCAGGCGCGTCGTCAGGTCCCAGTCAATGCCCCACCACGAGTCCTTCCAGTCGTACCCCGTACCTTCCGGGGCGTTTGGGGCAAAGCCTAGGCTGGATTCGCGCAGCGTGACTCCGGTGGCGTTGCCCCTTTCCCACGTGATGTCCCAACAGGCTTTCAAGTAGTTTCCTTTGGGATTATCCCACCAGGTGGGAGCACCGTAGGGCGGATCTGCCTTGGCCACCAGGGCGGTGGCCGTGAGAAGGACCACCAGCATGAACCACCACATCGGGACGGCTCTGAAGCGTCTCATGGATCTCTCACCTCCTATCTCCCCCCGCCTATCCTCGCACCCAGCTCCACGTTCCTCCTTTCCCTATCACGATGGGCTGGCCACTCATCATCCAGAGACCGAAAACACAAAGGCCGTGCCTCACAGCCTTCTCGCTGCGATGACACGGCCCAAGAGCGCACTGTCAATCCGGTGAAACAGAAAACCCAAGCTCAGCCCTCTTGGGCCAACTGCACGACCGGAAGTCGGCTATTCCCACGGCCCACCACAGGCAACCTCTTTACCCACTAAAGGGATTCGGTGTCAGGCTGGCAATCTCCTGCTATGTATCTGCGAACCCCGGTTGCACGTTCGGCGCCACCTGGTCCAGCAACCGTTGGGCGTTAAGCCCCATGATTTTGCGCTTCAGGTCATCGGAGATGCGAGCATACAGGATCGAGCCGAAGCCGGTCGGGAGCGGCAAGTCCGGTATATCGGAGCCAAACAGGACCTTGTCCGGGTCCAGCTTGCTCAGCGCCGTCATCAGGTCCGGGCGGTTGATGGGCAGGCAGGTGCAGACATACACGTTCGGATTACGGTTGACGACCGCGCAGTATTCGTCATCCGTCACCAGGTGTCCAGTGATGAGCCTGGCATTGGGGAACTCGCGGGCGTACTCCTCCAGCAGCGACGGTGGCCCCCAGTAGTGGTTGGTCAGGATGAGTCCGCGCTCATGGCAGAACTCACAGCACAGCCGGATGTTCGGCCCTGTCTCCGGGTAGCCGTTCCACCAGGGGTGTAGCTTCACGCCCCAGAAGCCCATGGTGTCACAGCAGCGCGCCATCTCTCTCTGCATCTCTTCCGGGTGCCACAGGTGCACCGCCGCCAGAGGCAGGAGCAGGTCCGGGAACTCACGCATGGCCTGATAGGCGAAGTCATTGCCCCAGGTCCAGTCGGCGTTGAGGCCGCTGAAGGCGAAGGTCACCAGCTTCGAAAAGCCATGCCGCCTTAGTTGCCGCACGATGGTTGCCGGGTCGGAATCCGGGATGAAGTACGGAGCGCCATAGCCGATGTGGCTATGGATATCAATCAGCACCTCACCCGAGAAGGGCTCCTCAGCCTCACGGATGGCCTGGTAGAAACGCCCCATAGCGCTTCCCCGTGTGGGCACGTCAGTCCCTGGCACGCAGGCCGTCGCGGTCTGGTCACCGATCGTGCCCTCGCCGCCTTCGGTAGGAGCGCTCACCAGAGCGCGACCCGTTTCTCCTTTCCTCGTGCCTTCGCCGCCGATTTGGGTAGGAGCGCTCACCAGAGCGCGACCCGACTCCCCCCTCCCCGGCAGCGCCTCCGCCAGCAACCGCCGCAGGTTGTCCCCCGCGATGGCCTGCTTCTCTGCCTCTGACACCTCGGCATACTGAAGCTGTGCAATGGTCCCCCCGGCCTCGCGGACGGGCAGGCGGGTACCGAAGAGCAGGCGCTCCGCACCGAACTCCCGGCACACGAACTCAATGCCCTGATAGAGCCAGAACGGACTTAGCTCGATATGCAAGTTTGGTGCCGCTGCCAGGGCCGACAGTGACTGCCGCGTCGGCCAGTACATTCGCGCCTCGGTGGTCACCACAGGCAGGCCGGGGTGGTCACGGCAGAGCTGTACCATGGCGCCCCAATCTGTCAGGTCGCGGGTCCCGCCAATGAGCAGAGGAGAGGGGTCCGCAAACAGCGGCACTCGCTCCTGCTCCAACACCTCCAGGATCGGGTGCAAGTTCCAGTCGGCTAACGTGAAGTGCAGGTGCCCGGGGAACAGCCACACTGCCCGCACTCCGGCTTCGGCCATCCGCGCCGGCAGCTCGTCCAGGGGATAGGGGAGGCTCTGGAACGGCGGCGCGAGCGCCCACGCCGGGTGCAACCGCCCTTCCCCGGCACAGACCTCGAGTATCCGCGGGTTGCCTGCCCGCGGGTCCAACTCCCGTGACAGCGTATCCACGACCAGCGCCTCGGCGATGCCGAAGTGATCCATCTCCGCCAGAAGGTCGGCCTTCTCGCAGAAGTACCCCTCCTGGTACCGCGTGAAGCGCCCCAGGTAGCAGTGTGCATCGAAGAGATTGAGGTCTGACATGACAGGATCTCCGTCCCGAGAGTTCCGGCTGACTGCGGTTGGCCGCCGGTCACCCTTTCTCCTGCCAGACGCGGCGATAGCGTCCTCCTTTGCGTGGCTCTTGATTGGTGATTGAAAGCGGGCAGAAGTGCAGCAAATAGGATTTCCATGGCAGAAGTGTGGCGCTTGGGGGAGCGATATCCGGTCCCTTCCACGAGACCGCAACAATAGCCTCACACCGTAGCCGTGCTCCCACCCCGCTTCGGGATGATGTCGAAGGAGGACCCCTGTGATGTCCACGCTGAGGAGTCTCGCGCGCCTGAGTCTGTGGTTCTGCCTCATCCTGTGGCTGCAGGCAGCGCAGGCTGCGACCTACTGGTTGGCAACTGACGGCAGTGACACCAATCCGGGAACCCGGGAGGCGCCCTTCCGGACGTGGAAGTATGCGGTAAGCCAGCTCACCCGGGACGGCGACGAACTGGTGGTGCGACCAGGGCGGTATGGCGAGGCGCCGGGGGCGGTCATGCCCGAGCGGCCCGAGTACAACGACTGGGTCACCATCCGGGCTGAGGAGCCCGGCACGGTGCAGGTATGGTACGGCAGCCAGTACGTGCTGTTGTGCGTACGACCCTATACAAGGGTCTCCGGCATCTGGTTTTCGGGTGGTTCGGGCATCCGCTGGGCAGACAAGTACGGCCCCAAACACCATCTGATCATAGAGAACTGTGAGTTCAAGAGCACTCAGGAGAGCATGGCGGTCACAGGACGGCGGTGCGGGCGGCCCATGGACCTGGTGGGAGGGGACTACCTGACCCTCCGCAACTGCCTGTTTGCCGAGTGCGTAGTAGGGCCGACCATTGGTGACACCGCCAATCGGGTCAGCAACGTGCTCGTTGAGAACTGTACCTTTGCCCACAACTACTCCGACAGCAACGACAACGTGGATGGCATCATCATCGAGGGCATTCGGGAAGGACCCGACAACACCTATATCACGGACCAGAACATCAAGGTTCGCAACTGCGTGGCCTGGGGTCACGGGGATGCCGGGTTCGACATCAAGCCGGTAGCGACCATCGAGAACTGTGTGGCCTACGGCAATGCGTACGTGGGTTACAAACTCTGGGGAGTTGGAACCAAGCTTATCAACTGCCTGGCCTATGGCAATGGGGATGCCGGGGCCAGCATGGCCAACAATAACCAGTCCGCCGATCGCTGCACCTTTGTGGACAATGCCACGTACGCCGTCCGCCCGCAGGCGTACAGCGGTCAGACCATCAGTCGGTCCATCATCGTCGGGCCCATGCACAACGCCAACTCGGATACGCAGTCCGTGGTGGTAACAGACAGTGCATTCTGGATTCCAGGAGCCAACGCCGACACCTGGGCCATCACCGGCAAGCATGTGTCGTACTCGAAGATCGTCTTCACCTGGGGTGAGGTCTTGGCCGGCCAATGTCCGGCGATCGGCAATGGCGTCCTGTTGGTGGATCCCAAGCTCACCGATACCTATGTACCCACGGCAACAGGGACGACCTCCTGGGGCTACAAGTGTCCTGACTCCCCCCCGGGCTTTACCGACCTCTCGAGCCTGTCTTACCGTGGGCTCATCCGGTCACATACTCCTGCCAGCTACGCCAAAGACGTGTCGCGTAGCACGGCCATTGAGCTTACCTTTAACGAGGCCGTAGAGGCATCAAGTGCTTGTGATGCCTTTAGTCTGACGCCCGTCGGAGGCCAGCCGGTAGCCGGCAAGTTCGACTGGCTGACACCCGGACTTAAGCTGCGTTTCCGCCCCAGCTCTCCCTTGCCCCCTGGGACTGTCTGCAACGTACGCCTGTGTGCCGGTGTAGTGAGGCAGGCGGGAGGGGTCTCCGGCTGGGATGAGTCTTTCAGCTTCACGACCAGCTCGGCGCCCCTGATCGGCGATGCCAGGCCGCAAGGCAAGGCTGTGCCCGTTGATAAGACGGTCCGCATCACCTTTGACAGCGCCATGGACCAGGCATCGGTGGAAAGCGCCTTCACCATAAGCCCCAGCGTCGAGGGCACGTTCAGTTGGTCCGGTAACGAGCTAACATTCACCCCCACGGCGCCGCTGTCTTACAGCACCACCTATACCGTGACCATCAGCAACAGCGCCCGCGGCGCCACCGGGACCGCCCTGAGCCAGTCCTATAGCTGGTCCTTCGACACGGCGGCTCCTCCGGTCCCGAGAGTCGTGGCATGTGATCCGGAGGGAGATACAGCAGACATCAAGGGGCCAATTACCATCGCCTTCGATCAAGCCATGCACCGGGCCTCAGTGGAAAGGTGCTTTAGCATCGAACCGAGTGTCGTTGGCAGTTTTGGCTGGGCTGAAAACAAGCTGATCTTCAAGCCAGCCGAACCCCTTGCCAGCGACACCGACTATACCGTCACCGTGGGCAGTCATGCCCGCAGCGATCAGGGTGTGGAGTTGGGGAAGCCGTTTGCGTGGACCTTCCATACGGCTCCGGGACCGGCCCCCATGGTGACCGCCAGTGCTCCCAGGGGTACGACTGTCCCCTGCTGTACGAAGATCCGAATTGCCTTTGACCAGCCCATGCACCGAACATCAGTGCAGAAGAACTTCAGCATCGAGCCGGCGGTGCCGGGGAAGCAGGGCTGGATCGGCAATGAGTTCATCTTCACACCCAGCGCTCCCCTGCCCTATAGCACCGACTATGTGGTCACGATCGGCAAGGCAGCCCGGACCGTGGTGGGAGTGCCGTTGAGGCAGGCCGTGGTGCTTCGTTTCCGAACGGTTGACCCGGTCCCACCCCGTGCAGCCGCCTGGGAGCCTCGGGGCACGACAGTGCCACTGGAATCGCGCATCAGCGTTGATTTCGATCAGCCGATGCACCGGGTTTCCGTGCAGAGCAACTTCAGTATCTCACCGCAAGTCGCGGGGCGCTTCGGCTGGGATCGCAACTCGCTGGTGTTCATTCCGGACAAGCCCCTGCGCGCCAACACGCGCTATACCATCACCTTGCAGCGGGGTGCTCGTAGCGCTGCAGGACTCAGGCTGAGGCAGGAGGTGGCCTGGTCCTTCCGCACCGCAGCCGGCCCCACACCACGCGTGGTGGCAAAGGCACCAGAGGGCACGGGCGTAGCTACCACCTCGCGCATAACGGTCACCTTCAGTCTGCCCATGCACCGCCGTTCCGTGGAGAGCTGTTTCAGCATCGAGCCCGCCGTAGCCGGAAGCTTTGCCTGGAGGCATACGCAGCTCATCTTCCGGCCCACCGCACCTCTGCAGGCCAACACCTGCTACAAGGTCACCATCGGGCAGCACGCACGGAGTACAGCCGGGGTGGAGCTGGGGGAGAACTTCTGGTGGAGCTTCACCACGGGAAGTGCCAGCCCGCTTACACTGACCGCCGCCGCTGCTAGCACCAGTGCCGGAGCCCAGATCACGGTCAACCTGTCCGCTGCTGCTCAGGTAGGCGTAGAGATCAAGAACCTGGCCGGACGGACTGTCGCGGTGCTGCCTCAGCGCTCCCTGGGCGCCGGGGTACACAGCCTGCTGTGGTCGGGGCGCGGGGTCACCGGCACGAAGGTGCCAGCCGGTCAGTATCTGGTCTGTGTCCGCGCAGTCAGTCGCGATGGCGCGCAAGTGCAGCATCTGGCGCCATTAGCACGCTGACGGCAACGCCAGGAAACATTCAGGCGGTGGACCGCGCAAGAGACGGTCCACCGCCTTTGCTGTTCTGCCGACGCCTGTCTAGCGTCTCAACCAGCCCTTGACGCGCTGACGCAAGCCCCGCTGGAGCAGCTCGCCCCCCAGCCGGCTCCTGCCCTCGGCGTCGGCAGGAACGATTGTCAGTGTACCCACCGGCTGGGTATCCGGGAAATACCGGCTCTTGTAAGCATAGTCCGCGGAGCCCATATTGAAGGCGACAAGGCCAGCCTCGATGGCCTCCTTGATGCTCAGCAATCGCAGGCAATGACCGGGACTGTCCTCGGCGAACTCCACGTCGTAAGCACTCTGGTACGCCTCATAGGTGTCTCCGGTGACAAAGCCGATGCGGACGGCCACATCGCGCTCGCCGGCCCGCAGGGCATGGAGCCACACCTGGTTCCGCTCCGCCAACAGGGTGATGATGGAAACCATGCAGGTCCGGAAACGCGGATCGGCCCACGCGCTCGTCTGCCCCTTACGCCGCTGTACCTCGATGCTGTGACGAGCCAGGAAGTCAAGCCAGTGCTCAAGGGTGTCGCGGTCCAGCCCGGTGGTACAGGAGAACGGTGTGAACCGTCCCTCTGCCCCCATTCGTTTCATGTAGCGACGTACTAGCTTGCGCCATTCCTTGCTCGGCAACTGCGCTACATAGCTCTCAAAGCTGTCAGGAAGCTGCCCGATGAGGCTGCGTCTCTGTGTTTCAAAGAGAACCAGATAGGGTTCCTGCAAGGCCTGTTCTGCCAGCAGGTCAAACCCCGTCTGGCCGTGGCGCAGATCGTCGAACTGCAGTTGCTGCCACTCTGAGCGCAGGTCTGTGCAGGTCTGCCAAATCGCGGCCACCGTCTGCGGCAGGCAGGCTGCGTCAGCAAGCAAGTCGAGACCTTCGGCTTGCGGCCCCTCGCCCGTGCCGATGAGACCGAGGCTCTCGCGCTGCAGTCGTTTCCGTCCCCGGATCCGCTTGCCGCGCATAAAGGGGGCCAGGCCGACGAGTTGGCCGGTCTCAGCCTGCCACACGGTGATCAGGCGGAGTTCCTTGTCAGCTCCATAGACCTGCCACCAGCCATGCAACCACGCCCAGGAAGTGTAGACCGTGGCGTGAGGGCTGCGCCGCCTCAGGTCCTCCCATTCTTCCTGCAAGGCGGTAAACGCACTCGGGTCCGTCAGCACCCTGGTCTGGTAGGTCGTCTCGTGCTGGGGGTTGTGTTCAGGCACGGTATGGCTCTCCAACCGCACGAGGCTGTTCAGGCGCTTCAGTAGATCGGTATATCAGCTTACCGCCTCGATAGCCGCCCGTAGATTGTCGGCTGCCACCTTGTGGGCATCCGGGTCACCGCCGGTCCAGACCAGCAGCAGCTTGGACATGATGTCCTCGGCGTTGGGGCACAGGCCCGGTGTGTAGGACACATCGCGCAGCCGCAGTGGGCACCGCATGGGGCAGCCACGGCCGAAAGCGACCGGCTGCTGGAAGACATCATACAGATACGGAGCCTTCTGGATGTAGCGCCACATGCAGGAGAAGCCCTTTTCCTCGCAGACCTTGATGAAGTCATCCATTGGCAGGCCCTTGGCATCACCCTCGTAGGTTGCCGCCCACAGATGGTAGGTGTGGACCCTGCCCGGCGGCGTCACCTGGGCTTCGATGAGGTCCGTGTCCGCCACCGCTGCGTTGTAGTGCTCCGCCGACCGGATGCAGATGTCCACATAGCCGGGGGTGCGCTTGAACTGTACACCCGCGATGGCCGCCATGACCGCCGTGATGCGGTAGTTCAGCGCGATGCGCTCGGGCATGGTCCCGAAGGTGATCATCTGCTCCAGGCGCTTGCCGACCTCGGGGTCCTTGTACAGGATCATGCCGCCCTCGCCGGTGCCCAGTTGCTTGCTCTCCTGGAAGGAGAAGACGCCGATGTCGCCAATGGCTCCGGCATATTTGCCGTTGTACTGGGCGAAAATGGCGTGGGCGCAGTCCTCGATGACCATCAGGTTGTGCTCTTTGGCGATGGCCATGATCTCGTCCATGTCGGCGATCAGGCCCCAGAGCTGGGTGACAATGACCGCCTTGGTGCGCTCGGAGATTCGCGACTTCAGCGACTCCGGGTCCATGGTGTGGGTGTCGCGCCGCACATCGGCAAAGACCGGAATGGCGTTGTTGAAGGTGGCGGCGATACCGCCGAAGCCCACCAGGGAATCGACAACCACCTCATCGCCAGCGCCGGCTCCCGCCGCTGCGACCGCCGAATGCAGCCCGGCCATGGCATTGACCACACCCATGGCGTAGGGCGAGCCGAAGGTATCGCAGAAGTCTTTTTCCAGCGCCTGGAGTGGGGGAGAGGGCGATATGGTGCCCAGTGCCCCGGCATCGAGCACAGCCTTCACGGCCTGGAGGTCCTCTTCATCGAAATAGTGCCACTGGCTTCCCTGGTGGCCTGAATGAACTCCAACACGCATTGGTATCACCTTTCGTCAGTTGCTCTTGAGATACACACGTCCTATCGGCTGGCTCTCATCATCTAGAGGCACCCGGGTCGGGCGCAGGCGTAGAGTTACCATCCCGTCTCGCACCGCCAGTGGCTTCCCTGCCTTCAGGTCCCAGAGCCGGTCTCCGCAATTCGCCTGCAGCCGGTAGCGAACCTCTGCCGCCGCCGTCCCCCGCAACAACACCGTCAGCCCCCGCTCATACTCCCGCAACACCGCACGCTCCAATTCCACGGGCCCGTTGCCCAGCGGTCGGCCCAGATCAGCGAAGTACAATGAGCCCCGGTACTCCTGTCCATACCAGCCACTGCAGTAGCTGTCCAGACCCCAGAGCGCCGCGGCGCAATAGGAGTAATAGACGGCCTCTGTATCCACGACTTGTCGCCATTGCTCTCCCTCGCGTTGCAGCGTGGGGCGCATGTAGTCAAGGCAGAGCAGCGCGCCCCGGGGCGGTCCCGTTCGCAGTCGCTCGATGACCGGGGTCATCATCGCCTTGATACCTCCCGGCCCATCCCACGGTCGGCGGTAGCTCAACGGAAAGTCCTCGCCTCCCAGCTTTGCGATTGGCCCCCAGGCGAAGCTGGTACCGTAGCTTTCGACCATATCGTAATCCACGGTAGTCAGCAGCCGCGGATCACCCAGAACTGCCTGGTTGGTGAAGATCAATGTGCCCCGATCCCCTGCCCTGAGGACCTCCAGGAATCGCGCCAGAGCCTGGTCATAGGTTAGATCGGGATGCTTCTCGTGCCACAAGTCAGCAACCCTCTGCGGCAAGGCGTAAGCCCCGGCGTAGTCGAAGAAGGTCCCGGCGTAACCCCCGGCAGCCCGGGTCTTTGCGATCTGTTGAGACAGGTAAACCATAAGTTCAGAACTGAAGAAGTCATAATAGTAAGAGGGCGGCGTGCCCGGTGGCCCTTCGAGAGGTTCCGCAGAAAGCAGCCACTCCGGATGGTCCCGTAGCAATTCCTGTCGCCACAGCCCATCGGGCAGACTGGTAGACTGGGCCTCGTTGGTGGTGAAGCCGTTAGCCCAGAAATAGTGGAACAGGCGACAGCCTTTGGCCCGCAGCGTCTGGGCAATCAGTGGCGACGGGTAGTCGTAACCGTTGGTCACGAGCAGGCGGAAGCGGGTCAACCAGGCGAGGTCTTCGGCCGACAGATCATTCTGAGCAAGCTCCTGGGCACGGCATAGCAACAAGGGGGCCTGGCGGATAGGAAACTCCGGAGGCAGACACTCGGTCTCTGCGACGGCAAGCGGACCAACGCCCAAAGTCATGACAACCATACCCCATGACCATCTCTGCATGGACAAGGCCCCGAGATTTCACTTTTTGTTATGGGTTTCGCCTTAGCCCGTCCCGGAATCTCAGTCCTCGCCCACAAGCTATGTCTTGGCAGTGACCGTGGAGGCGGTATAATAGATGGGCATATAGCTTCGCGAAACCGCGCCTGGCCTGGGAGGTGTCGGTACAGTTCGTTCTGCTCAGGAGCTGAGCCGACAAGGGGGCTATTGCCCGACCTGTTGGCAGACTCCTGCAAAGATACGGGTCGTGTGAGATATGCTGGCAGCCCAGACCCGAGGGGTTCTGCAGAACCTCTTCAGTCGGCCCAAACTGACCTGGATAGTTCCTGACCAGATCGCGGCTATGGCTCTGCCCTCGCCGCGGGAACTGAGCCGTTTGCGCCGGATGGGAATCACGCTGCTGGTTTCGGTCACCACTACTCCCCTCAACCCGGATGACGTCAACAAGGCCGGTCTCAAGTACCTCCACCTGCCGGTCATGTACCTTCGGCGTCCCAGTCCGGAACAGATCCAGAGCTTCATTGATCACACGCGGGCGGAAATCGAGGCGGGGGGCAAGGTGGCGGTCCACTGTGTGGGCGGCATTGGGCGCACGGGCACCGTCATCGCCTGCTACCTGGTAGACAAGGGCCTCTCAGCCCGCGAGGCCATCGCTTATGTGCGTGCCCGGCGCCCTGGCTCCGTGGAGAGCCTGGAGCAGGAAAACGCGGTCTACCAGTGGGCCAAACAGAAGGCTGCCCGCGAAGCCGTCGAAGCTGCTTTGCATGATGTGGTCACGGCAGATGAAGCATTGGAACTGCCCGCTGTGGAAGAAGAGGAGCCCCAGGCCGTGGAGACCGGGGCCCAGCCCGTGTATCTCCCGTCGGGGGAAGAGAAGGTGACCCGTATGACCCACATCGCGCGTACTGGTTATCTGCGCTGGCATCCGGATGGAACCGGGGTGGACATCCGATCCCTGGCCACCAGCAATGGCGACAGCCCCAAGATTGAGAATCTCAAGAGTGCTCTCCAGAGCCTCGATACTGACAATGGCATTACCGTCACCCTGACTGAAACTCTCGGTCGTACCGGTGAGGCCTGGGTGACACTCTCGTGTGCCGCCGGCGAACAGGGAACGTTGCTGGTCACCACTGGCATGATCGTCAACCTGCTGGTTAGCGCCAAGGTCTACGACGAAGTTTTGCTGTCATCGGAATAGGACACGCGTGCTCTTCGGCGGGAGCTTGCCGGGGGCAAGGTCGGTTCGGGTCTGAGATTTACATCGCAGTTCACATCGCAGCTATCTTAGTCCCGTGCGCCGCAGTGAACGGCGCGACAAAAGAGGCCCTATGATCGCCCACGAACCCTCTCAGGGCAAACTGGTTGTAATCGCTGGAGGCGAGAAACAGCAATTCGCCTTGTCGCGCGAAGTGCTATCCATCGGCCGCGCTTCCTACAACGACATCTGCCTCTACTGGGACCCCAGGGTGTCCCGGAACCATGCCCGCCTGGTCCTGCATGATGGCGTCTGGATCCTGCAGGACCTGGGTAGCACCAACGGCACCTTCCTCGAGACCAGTCGTCTCGAGGCCCCGACCGTCATCCGCCACGGGCACCGTATTCGCTTCGGCCGCGTCTGGCTGCAGGTAGTCATGGACGAGCCGGGCCCGCTGCCGGCGACCACGGACTTCGAGCGACCGGACGAGACGCTTGAGCCTTACGAGGATGAACTGGAGCCTGTGGGGGAGCTACGCCTGCACAGTAGCCCTGTCGTGGACTTCACACCCGCCGCTCCTGCAGTGAGCGTTGAACGTATTTCAGATCGTGGGGGGGAACCACAACCCATGCCGCAAGAGCAGCACGCCGGGCCCCCGCCCCGGCGCCCTGGAGTACTCGCCCGCCTGTTCGGGTGGGTGAGGCCAGCATCGAAGCCATCGCCCGCCGCGCCCGCAGCCAGTCCAGTCGTCGCTTCACCCCTGTCACCCGATATCCCCGCTCCTCCGCCTACCCCACTCTCTCAGCCAGAACCTGTCGCCGATGCTTCCTTTGAGGAGAGGCCCGCGGACAGCCCCTGGCTGGTCGAGGTGCCGGAGGCGCTCGAACCCGAAGTGCCTCCTGTGCCTGAACCCACACCGGCGGAGCGCGCCGTGGCCAAGGTCATGGAGTCGGTTCTTGCCTGCAAGGTACCGCCGCTGGAGGTGGAAATCCGCGCGCTGGCCAGTGATGCCAGTCAGCCGCCTGACACTCACGAGCTGCGGCGGATCATCGCTGACCTCAACATCCCGGCCCAACTCTCCGCACAGCTTCGTGAGACACTGGGCAACGCCGATGTTTCCATCGCGCTCAGCGCCCAGGAAGGGGCCCAGGGGGAGTTACTCGCGGTCGCCGGTCAAGTGGTGGCCCGCCTGTACGAGCTGCCAGGATACCGGGATGTGCTGGTCACACCCCGTGACAACGGGCACTGATAGGGAGCACCTCAAGGGCCTGTTGCCAGATCGTCATAGACCGAATGGCTCGGTCCGATACGGATCACACACACGCGCAAGACCTCATCCTGCACCGTGTAGATGATGCGGTAATCACCAACACGCAGACGGTAGTGCCCCTTCAGCCCCTGCACGAGCGCCTTTGTCCCGGGTGGCCTGGGGTCATGGCTCAGTGCCATCAGGCGTCGGCCGATCAGCTTGCGATCGCGCTTCGGTAAAGCCAGGAAGGCCTTCTTGGCTCGCCTCGAGAGCTCTACCTGGTAGGTCACGGCAAGCGCTCCGACTCGGCCAGAACATCAGCTAGAGGCGTCCATTCCTCGTGGGGGTCAGCCAGAAGGCGCTCGATTTCGTCGGCATCGAGCCGATCTTCCAGTTCCTCCAGCAGCCGCAGGTCCTCCATGGAAATGAGCGCCGCCGCGGGGCGGCCCTTTCGGGCCAGGATCACCCGTTTGCCGCGGAACTGCACATCATCAAGCGTCTCGCCAATACGGTTCTTCAACTCAGTAGTGGTAAGCGTGTCCATTTCCCAACCTCCACGCGCATAATACGCGATATGCGTATTATGCGCGTGCTGCCGTATGTCGTCAACCACTCGCGCCGAAGGATCTGCCCCGCTCTGTCAGTGAAGCCTCTGCCAACCATGAACTGCCTCTTGGTCCTCAATGGCCCCTCCGGTAGGCCCGGCTTCCAGCCGGGCTGGCGAAAGGTGGCCGACCGCAGCCTCCTGGGCTCCCGCTCTATCCGTGTCAATGATGATGGCGAGGGGCTTCAGCGCGCCCGATGATCAGCCGTGGTTTGCGATGGGCGCAATCAGTGGGTGCTAGCGACACTACCGGCGGTGGAACAGCAGCGTAGTCCACAGAACATGGTCAAAGCCAGAATGACTGTACCCCCCGCTGCGGCGTTATGAACTGCCGCTACCATCCCCCAGAGGGCTTGCCTTCATCGTGCTGGATTGCCCTCCCGGGCGCCCCGTTGAACGACTCTGGCTGATAGTCGGTGCGGTGGGTCGGCGCCAGATTGGTCAGTTGGCCAGTCTCCACGTAGGCCACGCGCTCAGCAATGTTCTCAACATGGTCGCCAATGCGCTCCAGGTACCGCGCGACGAGCAACAGGTAGACGGCCTGAGGCACCACTAGCGGCCGTTCCTGCATGATGTCCTCAAGCTGGGCCCGCAGCTTGCGCCACAGGGCGTCCACCTCGTCGTCCATCTCAATGATCTCACGGGTCATGTCCATATCCCGCTTGATCAGCGCCTCCAGGCCTCGGCGCAGCATGTGGCGCACCAGTTCGGCCATCCGCGGAATGTCCACCAGGGGCTTGAAGTACTCGGTATCCGCCAGGGCGATGGCAATTCGAGCGATGTCTACGGCGTAGTCAGCGATGCGCTCCACGTCAGCAATGACTTTCATGGTGGAGCCGATAACCCGCAGGTCACTCCCCATGGGCTGCTGCTGCGCGATCAGATGCATGCACATCTGCTCGATCTCTACGTCCATGTGATCGGCCGTATCATCTTCGGCAATGACCTCGCGGGCCAGGTTCAGGTCCTGATAGGTCAGGGCCCGGATGGCCTTGTCCACCATGGCCTCCACGAAGGTACCAAACTGTAACAGGCGCTGCTGAAGCTGCTCCAGTTGTTCATCGAAGGCCTGACGTGTGCGTAGCATGGGTGGCTCCGTGATGAGTTGACGACCCCTCACTCCTGAGTTTGCTGCGTAAGCTCACGGGTGAGGTTACCCAAACCGCCCCCGGATGTAATCATCGGTTCGCTTGTCGCGGGGCGTCTCAAAGATCTGCTCCGTGTGCCCGAACTCCACCAACTCACCCATCAGGAAAAAACCCGTGTACTGCGAAACGCGCGAGGCCTGGTACATGTTGTGGGTAACGATGACGATGGTGTAGTGCTCCATCAGCTGCAGCATCAGTTCTTCGATGTGAAAGGTGGCGGTGGGGTCCAGCGCACTGGCTGGCTCGTCCATCAGTAGTACTTCGGGCTGCACCGCCAGTACCCGGGCAATGCACAGTCGCTGCTGTTGTCCCCCGGACAGTCCGAGAGCCGATTGCCGCAGCTTATCCTTGACTTCATCCCACAGCGCCGCCTGTCGTAAGCTCTGCTCGACGATCTGGTCCAGCTCCGACCGATCGGGACGCCCATGCAGGCGAGGCCCATAGGCAATGTTATCGTAGATAGACATCGGGAAGGGATTGGGCGCCTGAAACACCATCCCCACCCGCTTGCGCAGGTAGGCGAGGTCCAGATCCCGCCGGTAGATGTCGTTCCCTTCCAGCAGCACGTCTCCCTCCAGGCGGAATCCGTCAATCATGTCATTCATGCGGTTGAAACAGCGCAGAAACGACGATTTGCCACAGCCCGAGGGACCAATGAGCGCGGTAATCCGGCGCTCCGGGATGGCCATGCTCACGTTCCGAAGCGCCTGAAACGAACCGTAGTACATGTTCAGACTGCGGGCCTCGAGCTTGATCTCGCCCTCCGGCCGCAGAATGTTCGGCGCACAGGGCACCTCCTCGCAGGTTGGCAGGAAAGCTTCCTCAGCCACAGATTGCCCGGCCGACTGAGACCCATCCTCACCCGTCTGGGTCAGGGTCCGCCCGACAGCAGATGGCAAAGCGCTCATGGACATCACCACCGCTTGGCGCGCCGCAGATGAGTACGCCACAGAATCGCCCCAATGTTCAGCCCAAGCACCAGGACTACCAGCACGAAGGCCGTGGCCCACTTGGTTTCCGCTGGCACCGAAGGCATCTCCGAGGTCATCACGAAGAGCTGGTAGGGCAAGGCCAGAATCTCGTCAAAGAGGGACTCGGGGTAGGGATTGGTAAGGGAAAGGAAGGCAGCTGTAAACAGGATGGGCGCCGTCTCGCCAGCCGCTCGGCTGATGGAAAGGATCAGGCCGGTCATGATGCCCGGCAAGGCATTGGGCAACACGACGCGGCGGATGGTCTGCCACCGCGTGGCTCCCAGAGCCAGCGAGCCGTCGCGCAGCCGCTGGGGCACCTGCCGCAGGGCCTCCTCGGAGGCGCTGATGATCAGCGGCAACACCAGCAGGGCCATCGTCGCCGCGCCGGACAACAGACACCGTCCGAACTTCAGCATCATCACAAACAACGCCAGCCCAAACAGCCCATGCACCACAGAGGGCACGCCAGCCAGGTTGATGATCGCCAGCCGGATCAGCCGCACCAGAGTGCCCTTGTGAGCATACTCGCTCAGGTAGATGGCCGCGGCAATCCCAATGGGAGCCGCGATCGCGGCTGTTAGCAGCACCAGGTACAGGGTACCGACCATCGCTGGCAAGAGAGGCTGCGAACCCTTCAGGAACAGGTCCGGGTTCAGCCCGGCAAGCCCCTTGATCATCATGTACCCCAGCAATCCGAACACGGGGAGTACCACAACCGCGGCCATCAGCGACAAGACGACGTACATCAAGCCCTGGACATGTCGCGGATGAACCAGGTGAGGGCGTGTCACTTGGCCTCCCTCCCCATCCGATGCACAACCAACTCCGCGACAACGTTCACCACCAGCGTGATCAGAAACAGCAGCAGGCCAATGAAGAAGAGGGCAAAGTAGTGGGTACTGTTATGGGCCGTCTCGCCCATCTCCGCCGCGATGGTGGCCGTCATGGTGCGCACGGGCAGGATGAAGCCCTTCAGCCCCTGCGGGATCACGGCAGCGTTCCCCGTGACCATCAGCACGGTCATGGTCTCGCCAATGGCCCGCCCCAGGCCCAGGAGCCCCGCCGCAATGAGCCCCGACCGAGCCGTCGGCAGCACGACTCGGGTAATGGATTGCCAGTGTGTGGCTCCGAGCGCCAGGGATCCGGCTCGCAAAGCCATGGGTACCGCATGTAGCGCATCCTCGGACACCGAGACGATGGTGGGGATCGCCATGAAGGCCAGCAATAGCGACCCCAGCGCCGCGAACTGGCCCACAGGCAGATCAAGTGTCTTGGCGAACCACGGCCCCAGCAGTAGCACTCCCAGGGCCCCGAAGACGACCGACGGGATGGCTGCCAGTAGCTCCACCAGCGGCTTGAGCAATTCCCGCAGCCATTGCGGCGCCAGCTCGGCGATAAAGATGGCGCACGCCAGACCCAGCGGGACACTGATGACCATCGCCCCCACAGTCACGTAGAGCGAACCCAGCAGGAGGGGGATCAGACCAAACTGCTCGGGCTCCGAGGTAGGAAGCCAGCGCGTGCCCAGGAGCGAGGCAGCCTGCTTGGTATACCCGAACAGCGGCAGGGAGTCCTTGAGCAGGAAGACGAAGATGAGCAGCACGAACACGATGGTGGCGATGCCAGTTGACTTGATAGCGGCCTCAATCAGTCGCTCGCCCCAGCGTCTTGGCTTCTTGTTGCGCATGGTGGTGGCTCGCTCCCGACCTTAACAGAAACCATCGCCAGACACACAGAGAGCGTGGAGCTTGCCGCGAGCCCCACGCTCTCCGTATCACGACCACGCTACTTAGCCAGCGGGATGTAGCCAACTTCCTTGACGATGGCTTGTCCCTCCGGACCCTTGATCCAGTCCAGATAGGTCTTGATGTTGCCCGTCGGCTCGCCATCGGTGTAGCAGTACAGCTTGCGAGAGATGGGGTACTTGCCATTCAGGACCGTTTCCGCACTGGCCTTCACTGGCTCCTTGCCACCAATCGGGATCACATCCAGCACCTTGACCCGGTCGTCCACATAGCCCAGGCCTACGTAGCCGATGGCACCCTTGGTTTGTGACACCAGGGCCATGATGTTCTCGGTGGAGGTCTGGTTCAGAGTGCCGGCCATGTAATCGCGGTCCTTGGCCTTACCATGGAGCTGCACGACCATCTCCTTGAAGGAGTCGTAGGTTCCCGAAGAGGACTCACGATTGGTAACCTGAATGTCGCCAAGCCCCTTGGCCCCCACGGCATCCCATTTGGTGATCTTGCCGGTGTAGATGTCCGAGAGCTGCTCCACACTGATTTTGGTCAGCGGGTTCTCCTTGTTGACGACCACTGCAATCCCGTCATAGGCCACCAGATGCTCGACAGGGTTGACGCCGGCAGCCTTGGCTTCCTCGATCTCCTTGTCCTTCATCTCACGGGAGGCATTGGCAATCTCGCAGCTCTTGGCGATGAGCCCCTTGATACCTGTGCCGGAGCCGCCACCAGAAACCGCGATGTCAATATCGGGGTGCTGCTTGTTAAAGGCCTCGCGCCACTTCTCAGCCAAGGGCAGAATTGTGTTAGAGCCGATCTGGCGAATGGTCTCCTTCGGTCCTGTAGCCGCCGGACCACCCACCTCCGGGGCCGGCTTGGCGGCCATGTCCATCGGCGCCGAGGTATCAGCGGCTTTCTGACCCGGACAGCCGGACAGCACCATCAGCGCGGTCAACATGGCCAGGCCGAGGGCGAAAGTAAGGATGCGACCCTGCTTCATTGTCTGAAACGCCTCCTTGAGAAGCGAACCCTTTTGTTCCTTCATCTGTGGTCACTGACTGCAGGTTAGCAGTGAGCATTTAACCCATTGTTATGGCCCTATTAAGGGCAGGTTAAGGGCGCCGAGCCTAGTACTTGATCTGGTACTGCACTGCGCCGTTGGTGAAGCTGCCCCCCTTGCCGTCGTCGTAGTCCTCGATCTGGACGGTCACCCGCTCGTTCTTGTCCAGGTCCCAGGCACATCCGACGGTGTGGCGCGTGAAGTCATCGCTGCCACCAAAATCATAAACATCGTACCGGTAGAAGGCCGTAGCCGGACGACTACTGAAGGCGTATTCGGCCTGCCCATACCACCCGCTGACGTCCACGTCCATGTCACTGCCGTCGTAGTACTCCGCCTGCAGTGCCCAGTTGCGGGGGAAGTTGTAGCGCAGGTGGAGTCCCAGCAGGTCATCGTCGTAGTCCTGCTCCACACCGCCCACTTCCCGGGTGCGGTCCGCCATGCGGTAACTGAGGCCAACGCAACCGTCATCCGGCAGGTGCCACTGCAACCGCGCCATGAGCGCCCACGAGTCGGTGTCCTCGTTGCCCGACTTGTCGGCTTCATACCACTTGGCCATGCCATTGGAAAAGCCGAAGACGACGTCGGGAGCTTTCTTGTTTTCCGGCGTGTAGTGGAAGTAGAGACCAGTGTCCCGCTCCCCGGGGAAGAGCTTGTTGGCCGCCTGACTACGCTCCAGCGGCAGTCGCTTGGAGCTGGAGGTGGGTGCTTCATAGCCGAAGGGCACTGAGGTGAAGCCCAAGGAGCCCTTCCACTGCTCGTCTAGGGTCCGCGTTAACAACAGATCCTTGAGTTCCACTTCACCGCCGCCGGAGTCATCGAGCTTCGCCAGGTCGATCTGAATCTTGAAAGTGGTCACCTGCGAAACTGCCCCCTCAGCCTTGATCCGCGCTCGTCGGGCATCGAAGGCATCCCCCTTGTCCAGGTCGCTGTCCCAGAAGTTGTAGCGCATCTGCGTGTAGCCGCTGAACTTCCATTCTGCTTGTGCTAGGCCTGCCAGCCCCAGCCCGGTCGCTACCAGCACCGTCAGCATCAGAATCTGTGTCGTCCGCAACTGCCGTCACCTCCGCGAGTCTGTGTGTCTCATGGTACGACCCGGCAGCGGGCCGTATGGGCTGCGCCTGCCCACGGAGGTTAAGCTATTAGTGTCTCGTTAAGATGGAGTGTCGGCTTGGTTAAGACTGCGCTAAGCGCAAACAGAGCACGAGCCGGGGCTGTTCTCCCGCAGCCCCGGCCCAGAGGAGCTCCCCCCGCCCCGTCCTAGTAGATGGTGATCGGCGGCGAGCCGATCAGCGAGTAGAACCGCCTGCCCCACATGCCATTCTGGAGCGTGGTGTTGAACTTCTCCCACTTGGCATGGCCGTCGGCGAAGGCGTAGTTGGCTCCACCGTTGTGGCGGTCCGGTGACAGGTAGATGGCGTGCGTCGGCCCCTCGGCCATCATGGACGTCAGAGTAGCGGCGTACGCGAAGGCATCCCAGCACTCCTGTGCGCTTGCCTGGACGAAGGGAGGGCCAGCGGGAGCACTGTCATTGTTGGTGCAGGCAGCGGTGAACACGTTGGCGGGCCGATGGCTCTTGTAGGCCACACCAGAGGGACCAGAGCTGCCGCCAATGGCGAACGGGTAATCGGTGATCTCGCCGAGCATGATCAGATTGGCCGGCTCCTCGACTTCAGCCTGGCTCACAGCCTTGTAATGGGCGCGGGGGCGGCCCATCAGGACCTCGTTGGAGATGTAGCTAATCTTGGGGGCCTGCAGGTCAAAGGGGTTGGTTGGGGCCAGGCCCTTGTTGCGGTCCGAATTGCACACGAAGATCTGCCAGTTACGGACGTAGGGCGCCATAGCGCCACTCCAGTGGTTGTAGCCACCAGCACCACCCACACCGTTGAGGTAGGTGTAGGACGGAGGGAACATCTCGTCATAGTCGGTGGTGTAACTGATCAGGCCAAGTCCGATCTGCTTCATGTTGGACAGACAGCTCGTCTGCCGGGCCTTCTCCCGGGCTTTGGCGAAGACCGGGAAGAGGATGGCTGCCAGGATGGCGATGATGGCGATCACCACCAGCAGCTCAATGAGCGTAAAGCCTTTGCGACGTGCCATGGTTGGTTCTCTCCTTTGCCTAGTGTCGGGAGCATGGTAGGCGAGACCCGTTAAGACGTTATTGAGAGCACTCTAGGGTCTGGTTAGGAGACGGGCTGAGGTCTTGGGTGGGGAGTAGCAGGTCTCAGGCCGCTGTCGGAGGATTGGGCAGGAAGACGGTGAAGGTGGAACCTGCTCCGGGAGTGCTGCGGACGCTGACCTTGCCGCCGTGGGCTTCGGCGGTGTGTTTGACGATGGCTAGACCCAGACCCGTCCCGCCGGTGGCGCGGTCCCGGGCCTTGTCCACCCGGTAGAAACGCTCAAAGATGCGCGCCTGGTGCTCCGGGGGAATGCCGATGCCCGTATCAGCCACCGATATCTCATAACCGCCGGGAACACCGCGTCCGGTGACTGAGACGCTGCCGCCCTCAGGGGTATACTTCACCGCGTTGTCCAGCAGGTTGATCAGAATCGTCTGCAAGCCGCCGGGGTCAGCGTAGACACGCGCGCCCTCCACCGCCTCAACCCCCACTTGCACATTCTTGGCCTGAGCGGCCGGAAGTACCTGGTTGACTGCCTCGCGCAGAGCCTCTGGCGCGGACAGCCAGGTGGTATTGAAGAGTTCCTGGCCCCGCTCCACGCGGGTGAGGGTCAGCATGTCATCCAGGATACTGGTCAGCCGGTCTGCCGCCTCAACGATCTGTTCGACGAACCGCGGGCCCTTCTCCTGATCGTGGAAGGCCCCCACCTGCAGGGCCTCGGCGAGAGCCTTGATGCCGGCGGCTGGAGTACGCAGCTCGTGGCTGGCATTGGCCACGAACTCCCGGCGCACCTCATCCAGGCGACGCAGGTCGCTGACATCGCGCAAGAGGCCGATAGCACCAATGGCCGTACCAGCCTCACTTACCAGCGGACTGACCACCGCCGCCAGGATGCGGCCCTCCGGCTGTATCAGCCGCACCTCGTCCCGCTGCACCGCCTTCTGCTCCACGGCTCGCAGCAACAGAGAGCTCAGATCGTAGTTGAGAGTTACCTGTTCAGGAGAGCGCCCTTCAGCCTCTTTCTCCTGCACGCCAAACAGGCGGGAGAAGGCCGGATTCACAAACTGGACCTTCCCGTGCTGGTCCACGATCACGACGGCGTCGGTCATCTGCTCCAGAATCGTGGCATAGTAGCGGCTCTCGCGCTGGGAGTAGTTCACCAGTGTCGCCAGGCGGTCCAAAGCGGCATTGAAGACCTTGGCCAGCTCGCCCAACTCCGGGTCATGAATGTCCTCGGCTCGGGCGTCGGTATCCCCCCGGTCTACTCGCTGGGCCACTCGCACCAGCGCCATCACCGGGGCCGTCAGGGCGCCGGCCAGCAAATAGCTGGCAACCCACGTCAGGACCAGGGCGAAGGCCAGGGTGATGAGCACTGCTTGGCGCAGGGAGCGGGAGGCTGCATGGACCGCGGTGAGGGGTTTGGCTACACGGAGCACGACCGGTGGTTGGCCCGTGTCAGGCAGGGCCAGCGCCACGTAGAGCATGTCAATATGTAGAGTGTCACTGTGGCGTTTCGCCCTGCCCCAGCCCTGCCCCAAAGCCTGCAGTCGCTCCGGTCTGTCGGCGTGGTTCTCCATGACTTCCGGCTGTTCACGGCTATCCGCCAACACCACGCCCTCGCTGTCGATCAGGGTAATGCGGGCATTGCTGCGTTGGTCCAGATCATTGACGAGTTCCTGTAGATCCGGACCGCTGCTCCAGGGGGGAGGGGGTAGAATGCGAGCGGCCAAGCGGACTTCGGCCAGAAGGCTCTGGGCCATCGCCTCCTCGCCGGCCCGCAAGATGGCGGCGTGCAGATAGGCATCCAGGCCCAGGAAGACCACAGCCAGGATAGCCGAGAAAGCGAGGGTAATCCTCCAGCGCAGGGCCAGTCGCATCAGAGCTCCGCGAATTTGTACCCGACACCGCGCACCGTGACCAGGCGCTTGGGACTGACGGGATCGGCCTCGATCTTCAGTCGTAACCAGCGGATATGGACATCCACCGTCCGCTCGTCCAAATACTCCGGCGAGCCCCACACGGCCTGCAGGATGTCATCACGGCTGCGTACGCGCCCGGCATGACGCATGAGGTAAGCCAGCAGGTCGAACTCCTTGGGGGAGAGGGTGACGGCCTTGCCGTCAACAGTCACCTCGTGGCGGTCAATGTCCAGACGAACCCCCGACTTGGTAATGACCGGGACGATCTCTTCGGTCCTGTCCGAAGCCCGCCGGAGTACGGCCCGGACCCGCGCCGCTAACTCGCGCATGCTGAAGGGCTTGGTGATGTAGTCGTCGGCTCCCATCTCCAGCCCCGCCACACGGTCGGCTTCCTCGGCCCGGGCGGTAAGCATGATCACCGGCACTCCGGGGCGTTGCTTGCGGAAGGCCTTGAGCAACTCCCAGCCGTTGATACCAGGAAGCATAAGGTCCAGGATCACCAGTTCAGGACGCCCCTCCTCAAACCGCTTCAGGGCTGTTTGACCATCCCCAGCCGTGAGTAGCTCGAAGCCCTCTTGCTCCAGAGAGTAGGATACAGCGTCCGTGACGCTCTGCTCGTCCTCAACCAGCAGTATCCGTTCCGCCATGCCTGACACCCGCTATAGTAGGGCGCGAACAGCCATTCCATTCCGCCTTCACGCCCATTCATTCCTCCGTCTGGCGGCAGACTATGAACTCTCTGTTAAGATACGGCGGTGATGGGGTTAAGAGACGATTAAGGCCGCTGGGCAGACCAGAGGAAGACATCGTGTCTGGTAGCACGCAACGGCCTGCCCGTGCGTAGATAGCCAGGACAGAGACCGGGCGACGCCGTCTGCTATGGTTGTGCAGGAGCCAAAGCCAGTCAGCACCCGATCACTCGGCCTCAAACCGCAGAAACTCCAGACAGACGTAGTCTCCGGCCTTGGCTCCCGCGAAGCCGGTGGGGTTGTCCGGCGTCTGGGGAGCCGTGTTGGTCTGACCCAGGTAGTAGTACTTCAGCTCCAGTTGCCGTGTGCCACGCACCCCCAGCAGCTCTCGCAGGTTGAAGGCCCGGTAGTCGGTGTAAGGCGGATAGACATCCTCTTCGAGCAGGAGCAGTGTGCCGCTCTCTCGGTCCAGTACTCGCATGGCATAGCTGCCGGGGCTCTCAGAGCCAGTATCCAGTTGCTTCCAGGTTAGCCAGGGTGTCTTGTCCAGATCCACCGTAAGTCCCTTGATACGCAAATGGGGCCAGGTGCCCTCAGCCGGGGTCCGGCGCATGATGATGACCCGGCCTCTGGCTTCAGCTATGCCCAGATGCTCGGAATTGCGCTGGGCGGTGGCGTCCATGAAGTCGTCCAGGCGCCACGTCTTGGGGCTGAAGGGGATGGCGATGTACTTGGCGGGTTCGGTCTGCTGGATGTGGCCGTTGCAGACGCCGCCGGTGTCAGAGGCAGGAAGTTGGATCACTACCTCTCGGGCGCGGGCCAGCGCCTGCCTCAGATCCCGATCGGAGAGTGCCCCCGGTTTCGGCGGTGCCGGGGGACAGACGGGGCGTTTCAGCAAGGGCGGCAACTCCCCGACGGCCGGACCGATGTTGCCCTCCAGAGCGTAATGTAGCACCTCGCGTCTGATGCCCGTGAAGTAGGTTGCGGGGTCGAGGCGTTCCGACACCTTCACGGCTGCCGCACCGGCCAACTGGCAGTCCCGAATCACCAGGTTGTTGGGGACCTCCTCACAGAAGACCGCGCAGTTGCGGGTCTCACTGCCATTGGCGCAGACCAGGCAGTCCTCGAGCAGGATTGAAGAGCCAAAGGTATCGGGAAAGGGCTTGGCGTAGTTGATTACCGGGGTAAATCCCCCTCCTTCGCCGCCAAAACGCACCCTCAGGCAACTCAATGTCGAGCCGTAGTTGTCTATCCAGCGCTGGTTGGCGCCATTGACCAGCGGCACGCCGACGATGTTTTCGAGGGTGAACCGCCCCCCCCGATTCTCGATGACCGCCAGGTCACGCATCTGCGGGTCGGTCGAGATCCAGCAGTCCCGCATGGCGCCCTGGTCGGTGTAGGTGACCAACGCCTGGCGGCAGCTGATGAACTCGCACTTCTCGATCTGCACCTGCGTGGAGTTGGCCCCCTTGGCGACCTCGATGGCCGGCCCGCTGCTGGCATAGAACTTACAGTCCTGAACCAGCAGATACCCCGTGTCCAGGTTCGGGTTTCCGAGGGCCAGGTGGCGGCGGCCATACAGGAACGTGAGCCCCGTGAAGGTCATGCGCCAGGCATAGCTGGAGACAAAGATGTCGGCCTCCGGGTTGGTCTGCTCCAGACAGGCATACCCCTCGCCGCGGATGGCGATGCCGGTGATGTTGAGAGGGCCGCTGAGCACGTAGCGGCCGCTGGGGAAGAGGACCTCAGGGGCGGTCTGGTAGTAGCAGCCGACCTTTGAGGGCAACGAGACAACCTGGGCCTGGGTGGCGTCGAAGGCCGCCTGAATGGCCGCTGTGTCATCAGTCACCCCGTCGCCCTTCGCCCCATAGTCACGGACGTTGATGGCGGCCAGAAGGGGGGAGAGGGCAAGGAGAGCAACGAGAAGAGCAAGCGGCCGAAAGTGGGACATGCAGGACACCTCCGCCACCAGATTCTCGGTCGGAGACCGTGGTCCTCCACTGCGCTGCCTGGGTACCTGGCCGACCGCTATCGGAAGGAGGGGGAGGAAACTACGGCCGGTGGACGGGGCGCAAGCTCTGCAGGAACAGCCGCGTCGCCTCTTTCCTGCGTCCGGGACCGCCCTTGGGGAGAATCGTGACGCTGGTGTCGGGCAGGATGCCGGAGAAGTATTCGCGCTTGTAATCTGCGTAACCAGGTCCAAAGCAGAAATGGCGCAGGCCTTCCTCGATACTGTTTCGGATCCGACGGCCGTAAAGGATATGGGAGGGGCGCAGCTGGTGGAACTTCTGGTCAAAGCCGGCCTGGTTGGCAAAGTAAGTGTCCCCACAGACAAATCCAGCCCGGGCAGCGATGGGCTGATCTTCATGCAAGAGCCTCTCCAGGCGGAGCCAGCCTCGTTGCAGGAAGGCCGAGAAGATCAGACGACGAGCAGTCCAGGCCTGGTCCTTGGTCCAGGTGCTGATGCGGCCCTTGGTCGCCTGACGCTCGATGCTCAGTGACGCCAGTTGCTCTAGATAGGTCTCCAGGTCTTCCAGCCTCGTACACTCCTCCCAGTGCAGTTGACTGTTCGCGTCCGCCAACAAGCGTTCCCCCCGCCGCAGGTAATTGCGGCGGTTCTTGTTGTGGACAGACTGCACATACTCTTCAAAGGAGGCCGGCAGGTCACCATAGATGACGGGTTCACCGCTGGTGAGAAGCAAGTCTATGGTTGGCTGTTGCTGTAGTGCCCCCAGTAAGGCATTCCCGTCCGCAAGAGGGGAAAGATGATCCAGAATCACCAGATCGCAACGGTCGAGGAGAGTGACCAGGTGTTGGGCGATAGCCTCCAGGGCCGACTCTCGGTATTCTGCGTCAGCAGGGCACGCGAAGAACTGCCCCCGCAAGCCTGGTCCGGTGGCCAGGAAGCGGACGACGCGGCGTGAGAGAAACCTCCACCGCTCCTGCCCCATCATCAGGGGTGCCGCCGCGATGAGATGGCGGGCAGCGTCGCGGACCGTCAGGAAGTGAAGGTCGTAGTCAGCGCCGTAGACCTGATACCAGGGGAGTAGCCATTCCAGAGTGAGATGGGGTGAGACGGAGCCGCTCCTGGTGAACAGAAGGTCATACTCGGCACGAATCGCCTCGACCTGCTCCGGCGAGGTGAGCACTTCAACCTGCAGAGAGTTGTCCTGCGACTGTGACCCTGAGGCGTGCATGGGTTTCTTTCTGATGCGGCAACCAGCGGGTCGGCAACAGCGAGCATCCCCGGAAGACGATGGTGAGGCTTGTTGCGGGCAATATCGTCATCCCAAGAGTCAGGTTCGTCAGCAGATTGTCTGGTCCTCTACCAAAGAACGTAAGCCGCCTCAAGGAGGCGGCTCACGGGATGGTTCATTGTCGTCTGGTTACGACTTGCGATGTCGACGCAGGAACAATCCGCCCAGTCCGCTTACCCCGAGAAGCATCCAGGTGGATAGCTCAGGTGTGGTGAGGTTCTCGCCGTTGCCCTCACGGGCGAAGTACGTGGTCACATTGCCGGTCGCGTCCACCTCTCTGACATGGAAGACGACCTTCAGGGGGTCATCCAGGTTGGGAATGGTGGCCTCGAACCACTTCTTGTTAGCCGCGCCCGTTAGCAAGTAGCCTTGCTGTCCAGTGCGCTTCCACTCGACCGCCGCACCGTTGTTGAGTGATCCGAGATCCCAGCCCAGTTCGCTGTCGGCATCAGTGTTCTCATCATCATCGTAGACGGTGAAACCCTGAGCGTCCTGGATCGTGCCGCCATAGTAGCCGGTGACGGCATTGAGCGTGACATCCCAGGTCCAGACATCACCGACATTGCTGATGTTCAGGGTCCAGGCTCCGGTGACAGGCTTGGCACTCAGATAGGGTACGGCAGCGTGCGAGCTGACGGCTGCAACGAGCAACACAAAGATCGGTAATGCCGCAAGTAGCACTCTTCTCATCTTACGGTTCCTCCTTCCCCTCGCTGGTTAGCCACGCTCAAGCGTGCTGGAGATAATAGAGGAGTGGGAGAAGCACGAAAGCCGTACCCTGGGCAACAACAGCCCTGGTGGTACGGCCCAAGAGGAGAGCGGATCTGCCCGCTGGTCTGAAAGGTGCCCCAGAGCAGCCCCTCTTGGGCACGACCTGCAACATGTGACAGTGAAGGTCCCCCACGGCATCTATGTTACTCCTTTATATATTACCCGAAAATCGCTTTCTACACAACCCCTTGGAGCACCAGAGTCTGAGTGCCAGGGTTGCTACCAGGCTGGAGGCCAGCAAGAGCCAAGTGGAAAGCTCAGGCGTGCGAACCGGTAAGCCTTCCTTATCGGCCTGCATGGCGAAAGAGATGCCTTGGCTGTGGTAGTAGCAGTCCGGATCAATACCGAAGACGAACTTGCCGTCATTGCTCGCGTACCGCAAGAGCTCGTCGAGCAATCCCAGATCCTTCAGGCTGAAGGTTACGTCGGCAGCATACTGACCATCGGCGCCCCCGTTGGGATCACTCCACGTTCCTACGCTGACACCCCATGGCTTGCGGATATCCGCGTCACTGGGGTAAGTCTCGTACTTGCCAGCAAAGTAGTCTGCACTACGGTTGTAGTCTCGATGTCTCCAGGTAGTGCTGCCCAAGGGCTGCCAGCCGCCGCCATAGGTGTACAGGTCATCGAGCAGAGTGACGAAAAGACAATCATCATTATCAGGCTGCCAGTCCCAGATGTTGCGGAAGGTGATGGTGGCATCGAGTACTTGAAGAAGGCTTTCGTGTCCATCCACACGGATTTGCCACTGGTACACGCTGTACTTGTCCAGGTCGCAGATGTCCATGGGGATGGGAGCCGCATACTCCCAAACCTCGGCCAGGACGCTCACAGGCAGGGCCAGTAACACCGCAGCCAGCAAGGGACCTCTCATTGCGCGCCATCTCCTCTTGCGCACAACCAGGCCCGTTACGACAGAACGAAGACTGCAGAAGGGGGAGACCAGAACCCGCGCCTCACAGCGTCCCCAGTGCAGTGAGCACGGCCCGAAGAAGGGAGTAGAGCGAAGGAACAACGACCCGAGAGCAGCCCCCCATGGGCACGTCGCGCGGCATCTGAAGTAAAGGTTCCCCCCACAGTACAACTCACAGCTATAATATTATACCTTCAAGGATAGCTCAAGGCAAGGGTTTTCCCGGGGCACTGGGGCTCCTTGTCACCACTCAAGCTGCGTGTAGCAGGAGCGGACGGCTCCTGACAGGAATCATGTCGCCCACACAGATCCCTTCTACGCCAGAGGAACGAGCATGCACGAAGCGATCGGATGCTGGCTTGGACTGACGCTCGGAGTAGGGCTGCTCACCGGCAGTTGGGCAGCGGAACTGCCCTATGGCATTGGGTCGTGGCCGGAGCAGGGCCTGGGTAACCATCGTGCGGTCCTGCATGTTGCAGAGCCGGCGGAGGCGGTCTGGGCCCACATCGAGTGGCGACGACGAGACCTGAATCCTGAGAGCAAGGACATTCGCGTCTATGACCTGACGACCGGGCAGCGGGTCACCAACGTGGTCCGCATCGCGGTGACGCGGGAGTACGGTGACATTGTCTTTCAGCCAGTAACGGCCCCGGGAGACTACGGCGTGTACTACCTGCCCTACAACCCCGGTACCAGTAACTTCGACGATGCGGGGACTTACTTCCCCCCGGAGGATACCGCTGAAGCCCAATGGGTGGCGGCTGTGCGACCTGACGAGCGGTGGCAGCAACTGCCGACGGCCAGCGTGCTGCGTATTGAGGCTCGCCAGGAGTTTCACCGCATGGATCCGATGGAGGTCATCGCCACCGCGGCGGAGACCGAGCAGTTGCTGGCAGAGCACCCCCAGGATCCCTATCTGCTGTTCCCCGAGGATCGCAAACGGGCCATCCGCATGACGGATGACTTGCCCTACTGCTGGATCAAGACAGGACCCAGTGACCAGTTTGTGGGCGAGGCACAGCCAGGGGAGTACTATTGCTTCCAGATCGGAGTCTGGGCGGCTCGCCAGAGCCTGCCGGGGTTGGCGTTGGACATCAGTGACCTGCGAGGGGAGGGGGGCCATATCATCGGGCGCCAGGCAATCACCTGCTTCAATCTGGAGGGCACGGACTGGCTGGGTCGCCCCATGCAGAAGCAGGTCAGTGTGCCGTCAGGAAAGGTGCAGGCTCTGTGGCTGGGGGTTCAGGTGCCGCGGGAAGCCCAGGGCACCTATACCGGCACGGTCACCGTGAGACCCCAGGGAGCCCCGGCGAAGACGGTGCGGGTGACCCTGACGGTGGCGGGTGAAGTGCTGGAGGATGGGGGAGTGGGAGATCTATGGCGACTGGCGCGGCTGAAGTGGCTCAACTCCACCCTGGGTCTGGATGACGAGGTGGTGCCCCCCTTCACTCCCCTGCAGGTGGCTGGCGACACCATCAAGTGCCTGCTGCGGCAGGTCCGTTTCGGCTCCCTGGGTCTTCCTGCCAGCATTCAGAGTAACAGTCGAGAGATCCTTGCAGAGCCGATGAGGCTGGTGCTGCAGACTGCAGAGGGTCCGGTCGAGTTTCAGCCGACCGAAGCCTTGCGAACCAAACAGGCGCCGGCAGAGGTGGAGCAGGTAACCAGGGCTGTCAGCAGCGCTGCGGAGATGATCACGTATTCGCGGATGGAGGCAGATGGCTGCCTGATGTTCACGGTGCGCCTGAAGCCCAGTCGCGATCTGGCGCTGCAGGACGTGCGGCTGGAGTTGCCCGTCCGCAAGGACTGCGCTCCGTACATGATGGGCATGGGGAAACGCGGAGGGTACCGACCGCCGTCGTGGGAGTGGAAATGGGATAACAGCCGCGTCAACAACATGGTGTGGCTGGGTGATGCCGACGCAGGGGTCCAACTGCAGTTGCGCGGCCCCAAGGATGTGTGGCTGCCTGTCGCCTGGACAGCAGCTGATGTGCCCCAGTCGTGGAGCAATGGCGGACGAGGGGGATGTGACGTAGCCGAGGTGGGGGAGAGCGTGCTGGTCAGGGCTTACACCGGCGAGCGCACTCTGCGGGCAGGGGAGACCCTGGAACTGCGCTTCCGGTTGCTGGTGACGCCCTTCAAGCCCATTGACGCGAACCACTGGAACTGGCGCTATGGCGACATTCGAGGCGCCGGAACCGTTCTCCATGTACACCACGGAACACCACCGAACCCTTACATCAACTATCCTTTCCTGACCGTGCCAGAGTTTCGGAGTCTGGTGCAGGAAGTCAAGTCTGTACGGACCCAGCGCACGGACTTCGGCAAGCTGGTCTACCCTGCCGAAGGCCACTTGAACCCTCGCCAGGGCAGTCTGCACCTATGGGTGACCATCAACTTCGACCCGCAGGCCGGTGGTCCGGGCATGGCGCAGTTCAACCAGAGCCTGCTTTCTGTGGACTACCCCAATGGTGACGCCCTGGGCTTCTACTGGAACGTTGATGATCGTGGCCCACGGGCCTATGTGCGCAAGGGTAGTCCTGACTTGAACCAGTACCCGATCCTGTTTGGCAGTCATTGCCCTGACTGGCGGCAAGGCCAGCGGCATGTGCTGACCCTGTCATGGGGAGAGGAACTGGCGATCTACGTGGATGGAGAGAAGAAGGCGGGGGCGCCGTTTGTGGGGACACTGGAGACACCGCTGGCGGGAGCCGTTATCTCTTTGCAGGGAGACGGCTTCATTCTCGACGCCCTGAAGATCAGCGACCAGCCGTATGGAGGCGGACAACCTCTGACCCCCAACGTAGATGAGCATACGCTGCTCCTGGACACTTTTGACGCCTGGGATGGTGAAGCAGAGACGCGGCCGGAGAAGTCCCAGGCCGGACAGGGCGGAAAGCTGAGTGGCATCTGGAAGGCCCTGCCGGCAGAACAGGGCCAGCAGTTGACCTTGACGTTCCGAGAGAAGCCCATCCCGCCCAAGGGCGTGAATATCTACTACACGGTCCGCGAGTTGAGCAATCACGTCGTGGAGATGTGGCCTTTACGAAGTCTGGGGGATGAGATCTTCCCCACTACCTCTTCAGTCGAGATGAAAGTGGGTGATGTCGTCTTCGGGAGTGTCGGCGGAGGCTATCCGTGGCTGCGGGAGCACCTAGTCAGTGGCTACCGCGTGGGCTGGCGACAGCCCCTGCCGTGGCTGAACGATACCGATGCAGCCATTGAGACCCAGGGGCTGTCGCGCTGGCATAACTATTATGTCGAGGGGCTGAACTGGTTGATGCGGGAGACCGGCCTGGATGGGCTGTACCTGGATGGCATCGGCTATGACCGGGAGATCATGAAGCGAGTGGCCAAGGTGATCTTCCGCAACGCCCCCCAGGGCCGGATCAACTACCACAGCGGCGACAACTGGTCGAACCCCTGGGACCCGGATCGGCGGGTCAGCAACGCCAATGCCAACATGGAGCATTTTCCCTATGTCAGCAACCTGTGGTTCGGTGAAGGGTATGACTACAACATGCCCCCCGACTACTGGTTGGTGGAGATCTCCGGCATTCCCTTCGGACTGACAAGCGAGATGCTCAACTATGAGAACGGCGGCAATGCCTATCGGGGCATGATCTACGGCATGAGCGGGCGACAGCATCCTTCCTGCACCGCCATGTGGGCCTTCTGGGATGACTTTGGGATTCAGGAGGCCGAATGGCTGGGATACTGGAACCCGAAGTGCCCGGTCAGGACAGACCATCCCGGAGTGTTGGCAACTGTCTATCGCAAGCCCGGGAAGTCACTCATTGCGCTGGCTCACTGGCCCGCGGCCCGGGAGAGAATGACCGCTACAGCCGCGCCGGCTACCGCGCCCACCATTGATGGCACACTTGCTCCGGGTGAGTGGGATGGAGCGGCCAGACTGACTGGCTTCACCCTGCATGGCAGCGATGAGGCAGCTCCCGACCAGACGGAGGTCTTTGTGACCTGGGATCAGCAGCGGCTCTATCTGGGCTTCCGCTGTCTGCAGTCGGGAGGGCGGCCGAAGGCCGAAGTTCAGGCTCGTGATGGTGAGACGTGGACCGACGACGCCATTGAGTTCTTCCTTCAGCCCAACCTGAGCGAGAGTACCTACTATCAGTTTGTGGGCAACAGCGCCGGTGTGCTCTTTGACAGCCAGGGGCTGAGCGGCCGAGACTGGAACGGCCAGTGGGAGTACCGGACATCGGTCCATGAGGGCTTCTGGGAGGGAGAGGTGAGCATCGCTTGGGCGGAGTTGGGTGTTGTCCCTGGCGGGTCCATCGGGTTCAATGTCTGTCGGGACCAGCAGGTACCCGTGTCCCGGGCGTCGTGCTGGTCACCGGTTGGGGGGAGCTTCCATGATACCAGCCGATTCGGGCAGTTGCGGCTGGCAGAAGGAGTACCGTCAACACGGCAGGCGGAGGTGGCTGGTGGCACCAGGCCTCTGGCAGTGCACCTGCAGATTGACTGGCAGGCGCTGGGTCTCGATCCGGCAAAGGCCAAGCTCACCGCCCCCGCTATCGCCGCCTTCCAACCGGCGGCAGCGTTCGATGTGAGCGAGGCCATACCGATCGAGGTGGGGAAGGGATGGCTGCTGGTAGTGGAGTGAGGATCGGCCCCCTGGAAACGGGATGACAGACAATGCCAGGCCGGAACAGGAGACCATGTGAGATACGAAACCCCCGCAGTAGTCATGGCAGGAGCTTCGTGGCGAGTGGGAACGGCGCTGGGAGTAGCACGAACATTGGGTCGCGCCGGAGTACCGGTCTATGGGGTCCTGGAGATGCCGGGTTCTCCTCTAAGCCGTTCACGGTACGTGCGTGACGTCGTAACCGCCGCTGATACCAGTGACGATGCCATTGTTGAGGCCCTGCACCAACGGGCCAAGACCCTGCCCAAGCCCATCGCACTCTTCCCGACCAGTGACAAGCACGTGGTGTTGCTGGCCAAGCGCGGCGACGAGCTTGAGGCAGAGTATGTCTGGTCGCGTAACTCGCTGGAGACCATTGAGCGCTGTACGGACAAGGGGAAGGCTGGAGCTCTGGTGCAGTCACTGGGCATTCGCGCGCCGGCGACGATGTCCGTTGGATCCACGGCGGAGCTTGAGGCGTTAGCTGCCAATGTTTCCAAGCCCTGGATCGTCAAACCAGCCAGTCACTGTGTCATGCGCGATGACCACCTGGAACGAGCCAGGATGGGGGACTATCTGAGAGCCAAGGCTCTGTTGGTCCACGACATCGATCAGCTACGGAGGATCATGGAGCAGGCGGAGGCAGTCCAGGAGTCTCTGCTGGTCCAGGAGTTCATCCCCGGGGATGACACTCAAGTCTATGCGCCGGTGTGCTACATCCGCCCCAGTGGTGTCAGCCCGGTGTTTGTGTTTCAGAAGCTGAGACAGTCACCGCCTGGGTTCGGCTTCGGCTGCCACACCGTGAGCGTGCCTGACTGGCGTGAGGACGCTAACCTGGCGGAAGCCGCAGAGATGACCGTTCGTTTCGCCCAAGGGGCGGGGTTTCAGGGTATCTGTGGTCTGGAATGGAAGCGACACGCCGACAATGGTCTGTACTACTTCATCGAGGCCAATGCACGCATCATCCAATTCAATGTTCTGTGGGCGCCTGCTGGCTGCAATCTGGTCCTGTGGTCCTATGTGGAGTTGACCCAGGGGCCCCAGGAGGAGCCGCCTGAGCCTATCAACGTGCGTCGTTACTACTACTACGACGAGCTGGCTGACCCACGCAGCTATGCGGCAACATACCGTGGTCGGGGGCCGTGGTGGCTGGCCTATCCCAGGAATCTGGGACGACCTCTGGAGGGTGCGTTCTACGCCAAGGACGACCCGCTTCCCGGCCTGTTTGCCATCGGTCGCGACGTAAGCGAAACCGTGGGCCGAAAGGTGAGGCGTCTCTTGGGGTTGCGGAGTAACAACGTTCCGGCGAATACCTAGCGGAGTGAACTCACCGATGGCTATTCGCACGTGGCTGGCGGGCATGGCTGTGGATGTGGGGGTCGTGGATACGCTGCGCCGCCACTGGGCCCGCCGTCTCGGAGATCCTGCGGCTTACATTCTCTTCGGCCATGGTGTCTCCCGTGCGCGAGGCAAGGGTTTGTGTGTGGAGGCGCTGGCGGAGATGCTGGAGTATCTGGGCCGCGTCTTTGATGTACGCTCTCTGCAGGAGTGTGTGGAGGCATTGGAGAGACGAACCTCGCTCCGTCGCCCTCTGCTCGCCCTGACCTTCGATGACGGTTACGCTGACAACCTCTACCATCTCCTGCCGGTGCTAAAGGCTCACGGCACGCCAGCCACCATCTTTGTTACCGCTGGCCTGATCGACAGCAAGCAACGTCTGTGGCCCAGTGAAGTGCGTCGGTGTCTCGCTCAGACGCAGGCGGCCGAACTGCGGGTGAGTTTTCTGCCCGAACCGATGGCTATCGGGGGTGCAGAAGACCGCGTCGCGCTGGCTGCGAAGGTCGTGTCTCTGATGAAGCGGGCCCCCATTCGCCAGGCCGAGGCGGTGGCGGAACTGCGGCAAGCGCTGGATGTGGCTGAAGAGCCCGCCGGAGAAGAGGAGCGTCTACTGACGCAAGAGGAACTGCAGGAACTGGCAAGAGACCCGCTCATCACCATTGGTGGGCACACAATGCTGCATCCTGTGCTCTCCAGCTTGCCCCATAAGGAGGCCTGCCAGGAGATCGAACAGGGGCGGCAACGACTGACCGAGATGACCGGTGAGAGGCCAACGCTTTTCGCCTATCCGAATGGACAGCCCGGGGACTATACGGGGGAGATCGTACAGTTTCTGCGAGATACCGGTTGGCAGGCGGCAGTGACTACTCAGGCAGGGGTTGCCACTGCTGCCAGCGACGTCATGCAGCTCCCGCGCTTGCCACTGGGACAGGGGCCAGCCGCACGACTGGCGTGGGCCTTGGCCAAGGCGACCAGAGAACAAGCGAACATTCTGCGGTAGGGGAGGGGTCTTTGGAGCCAATCACTCAATCGTCGTGAGGAACTGCTGGGCAATGGCTGCGACATTCTCGGTGCTGCTGATGCCGGCCCACGGGGCGCCGGGAGCGACGATGTTCACGACGACGATGTTGGCTCCATTGAAAATGGCGGTGCGCGCCTCGCGCAGGTCTACACCGCCGGCGGCCGAGATCGACACGTCATACTTGCTACGGATGCGGTTGACGTGCTTGTACTCGATGACCTTGTTGCGGCTTGATTCCTCGTCGCGCCCGCGGTGCAGAATCACCCCGACAGGCGGCTGACGCAGGCGCCGCATGACCGTCAAGGGATCGGCCACGCCGATCATGTCAATCAGCGAGTCGACGCCAAACGTCGCGCAGGCCGCGATGAAGTTGTCGAGGGTCTCTGTTGGACAACTCCCCAGCACGGTGGCGGCATGGACCCCTGCGCCGTGCACCATGGCCACCTCCTCCGCACCGCCATCAATGGTCTTGAGGTCAGCCAGGATGACACCGGGCCAAAGATGCCCAAGTGTTGAGATCCCCCGGAGCCCCTCACGCTTGATGAAAGGTGTTCCGGCTTCCAGGATGATCCGGGGGTCCTGGGGCAATGTTGAGACAATGCGGACGGCCGTGGCCAGGTCGTCGTTGAAGGCCAACTGCAGATAACGCGTCCTGCGGTCCAGCATGCTCGGCTACTTTCCCACCAGACCGCGGGCGACGTCCGCGACTTCCGAGGGCAGGAAGAGCACGATCTTCTCGGAGGGGTCAGCGGCGATATCGCGGATGGTCTGCAGGGTGCGTAGATGCAAGGCACCGTGTGACTTGGAGAGGTTCTCGGCAGCCTGCATCAGGTTCACAGAGGCTGTCAGCTCACCCTCGGAGGCGATGATGACCGCACGGCGCTCGCGCTCGGCTTCAGCCTGTTTGGCCATCGCTCGCTTCATCTCCGCCGGCAGTTCTATCTCCTGGATCTTGATGGACTCGATGTCCACACCCCAGCCGACCGTCTCCTGTTCCACAATCTGGCGGATAGCGCCACCAACCTGTTCCCGCTCACTGAGCACGAAGTCCAGTTCATGGTTGCCCACCACATCACGCAGCGCGGCCTGGGTGTACTGGCGCACCGCAAAGACATAGTCCTCGATCTTGATGATGGCGTCCTCGGGCTTGGTGACCCGGAAGTAGACCACCGTGTTGGCGAGGATCGGGATGTTGTCCTTGGTGATGACTTCCTGGCGTGGCACCTCCGCCGTCTTGATGCGCATGTCCACCTTACGCATGCTCTGGAAGATGGGCCAGATATACCGCAGCCCCGGCTCGTAAACGCCCTTGAAGGTGCCCAGGGTGAAGACCACGCCCCGCTCGTACTGATACAGCAACCGGATGCCGCTGAGCAGGTAGATGACGATGATGGGGCCCAGTATTAGTACGACCTCCATGGTCAGCCTCCGAGCATCGTTTTGCCGGACCTGTTGTGGGGGCATTCGGCACCATGGGACTGCGTTCCTGCGAAGGGGAAGAAGATAGGCAGGATTCGGGTAGAACAGCGCTGGAGGCAGGTCACGGGATTCTGCAGTGTTCTGCGGACAGCCAGATGCGTCCCTTCCCGGCTTTCTTTGCCTCTCTCTGTCCCCTGTCAGCCAGGGCTACACGGGCGCTGGTTGGGCCCCCAAATAGATTACCACAATCTTTATTATAATAAGTAAAATCGAGGCCGGATCTGCCCCCGTAAGCCCGGTCTTCGCTAACATCTCACTGGATACCCCTTGAGCCTGAGATCCTGTCTCGAGTTGTTGCCGGCGTAGGATTTCCGATGGGCATCGCTGAAAATATGAGCGCCGCGAGTCTCGGCCCCTGGGCCTTCCCGGATGGTTACCCAAGCCATGGTCCATGTCATCCTCAGCATCGACACCGAAGGCGACAACCTGTGGGCTGATCAGCGCGGGCGCTCTTTCGACAATATCGAGGCCCTGGGTGAGTTCCAGACGTTCTGTGAGGGGCTGGGCCTGCGGCCCACCTACCTGGTAGCTCATGAAGTGATTGCTGATGAAAAGGCTCGAGACACCATCCTCCGCCTGGAGAAGAACGGGAACTGTGAGATCGGCAGTCATCTGCATGCCTGGCTGACACCCCCACCCTATGCTCCGCTGGACGAACTCGGCACGTATCCTTTCCTGCATGAATACCCCCAGGAAATGCGAGCCGCAAAGCTGGAGCGGCTCACGGAGGACCTGGAAGAGGTACTGAGCCGGCGCCCCACCTCATACCGTGGCGGGCGCTGGAGCATCGAAGCCTTCACCATGGGGCGTCTTGAGAGCCTGGGGTATGCTGTTGACACCACAGTGACCCCCTTTGTCTCCTGGATACGGACCCTGGGCGCGGCAGAAGGCGGTCCCAACTGCACCACCGCTCCTCACACTCCGTACTACCCTCACAGCGCAGACCCCATGCGGCCAGGAGCCATGCGCATCCTTGAAGTGCCCACGTCTCATCGCCCGCCGCTCCGGGCTACCGATGGTCTGTATCGCTGGGCAGGGAGTGCGTTGGGGGGACACCGGTGGGCCTGGTCCGTGGTCGGCCGGGGGCTGGGAGTGCTTATCGGCAAGGTTATCTCCCCCAACCCGGCCGTCACACCGACAGAGGGCCTCTTACGGGTTGCAGGGCGTATCCTGCAGGAAGAGCCGGCGGTGCTGAACCTGTGCATTCATTCCAGTGAACTTGTGGCCGGTGGAGCCCCGTGGGTTCGGGAAGCCGGCGACGCCAAGGCAGTGCGGCAGCGATTCCGAGACGTGGTGGGCTTCCTCAGTTCACGATGCGAGTGGCGGGCCCTCACTCTTAGTGAGTATGCTCGCGAGCAAGGCACGAGTGGAGGCAGATGATGCGGCTAGCGCTGGTCCCTGTGGCAATACTGGTCACATCAATGGGGGTGAGGGTGTGTGCTGGAACGGCTCCCGAGTGGGCCGGTCAGGGTGAGTACCGGGTTATTGTCCAGGTCCCAGCGCTGGATATTGGCGCTCGCCGCACTGACCAGTTCCCCGTGCAACTGCAGGTTGATTTTGCTGAAGTGCTGAGGAAGGTGGGACGCCATGGTCACTGCAATCCCGGCAGCATTCAGGTAATCCGCTATGACCCACGCAGTGGACGGCCACTTCGCGCCCCCAGTTTTGCCTACGGGCGTGGACCCTATGACTTGCCTTGTCGTCTCGATGAGGTCGACCCCAGACCCCACTGGTGGTGCTACAGTTTCTTTTCGGGAGCCCAGCAAGGCACTTTGGCCTGGGTGGGATTGCAGAAGGGGAGAGAAGCCTCGCACTACGCGATTTACTTCGATACCCTGAAGCTTGGCGAGGAGCCAAGACCCTGTCCTCGTGGTTGGATCGGCGATGGGGACGGCCTTTTTCAGCGTGAAGGCCTGCTCCCCTCATTGCTGCACACACGCCCTTATCCCTTTGATTGGGACGGCGACGGGAAGCTCGACCTGCTGGTCGGGTTCATTCGCGGGTATGTCTTTTTGTACCGCAACATCGGGACCCCCGAGGCGCCACGCTTCCAGGGACCGCGTTTGCTGGAGGCCGATGGCCAACCGCTGAAGGTCGAGTGGTACTCGGCCCCGATGGTGGCCGATTGGGGGGGTGACGGTCTGCCTGACATCATCTGCGGTGAAGATCCCAATGGTTCGGTTCGCTACTACCAGAACGTGGGGACTCGCACCGCACCCAGGCTCACTGATCGGGGCAAGATTACCGCCGACGGGCAGATCATCGTCTGCCCCTTTGATATCCCGGAGGCCCCGGGGATCTTTCAACGAGACTACACGGCAGTGCCGGAGGTCTGCGACTGGAACTGCGATGGGCATCTGGATCTGCTGGTCGGCGGCTACCTGAGCGGACAGATCCTGTACTTTGAGAATGTGGGCGAAGAGACCGACGGTACGCCACGCCTGACCGCCAGAGGGCCGCTGCAGGCCGATGGGAAGGTCATTGACGTAAGCTGGCAGGCCTCGCCGACTACCGCTGACCTGGATGGCGATGGCAAACTGGAGCTGGTTACGGGTACGATGTACGTCAGCCCCTCCGGTGGCGAACTCACACCGCCCGACTGGCCAGGCCTGTTCATGTGCCGAAACAGGGGGACAGCCACCGAGCCAGTACTGATGCGGGTTGAGTTCCCCCTGGAGGGTCAGTGGGAGGATCGTGCCCTCACCAATCCGCGCTTCGCTGACTGGAATGGCGATGGGTTACTGGATCTCGTGGTGGGTGCCAACTCGGCCGTCACCGTCTATCGCAACGTCGGGACGCAATCAGCACCGCGTTTCCGTCGAGAGAGCCCACTGCGGACAGACTGGGTACCCGCTCAGGCCCATCCCGACTGGATTGGCGATCTCAATGCCGACGACCGACCCGATTTCCTTTGCGCCACCGGGGGCAGTGACGTGGTCATGGGGCAGGTAGTGCTTGGCATTAACCCGCCCAGCTTCGGCCCCACCAGGATACTGAGAACCGCCGCCGGCCACAGCATGGTCCAGCCCCCGGCCCATGGCGACCCCTGGTCCAACGTCGTTGCTTACGACTGGGAGGGCGACGGTGATCAGGATCTTGTCGTGGGTGACGTGGCTGGGTTCGTGTGGCTGCACCGGAACGTTGGTCTGCGACGGAAGCCGTCGTACGCCGAGGGGGTGCGACTTACGCTCTCCGATGGCTCACCCCTGGTGGCCGGCGTGGACCCGGCCACTCCCGTGACGGACTTTACGGTCCTGCAGGGCAACCGTGCTGTGGCCGCTCCTGGCGACTTCAACGGAGACGGCCACCCAGACCTGGCGGTCGGTGATGCCACGGGCGGGGTAACCTATTTTCAGAACGTGGGCACCAGTCGTGAACCGATCTTCGCTCAGGGGCGCATTCTGGCAAAGCTATCCGGGCGAGTCCACCTGGCCGCGGCGGATTTGAGCGCAGATGGCCTCCCCGATCTGGTTGTGGCCAACTCCGGCGCCGGGGCGGGCGAACAAGTCCAGGTGGTTGAAACGGCGCTGACGGCGGAGGTCCCGCAATGGACCTTCCCCGGCCGCTATCTGCCCCTGAGTTCCTGGATCCCCTACCCCCAACCCTCGGTGCTGGACGTGAACCGAGACGGCGATATGGACGTGGTGTTGTCCTCATCCTATGGTGTGGTCTATTGGATGGAAGGTTCAACCCAGCAACCGATGGGTCAACCAATTGTGATCGGCTGTGAGCGAGTGGGCCAGAAACAGTTCTAACCTGGGTCCCCCCTCCTGCCGAGTGACGTCTGTCATCCCAGCATCGGAGTGCACGTTCGCCGTCTCCTTCTCCCGGTGTTCTTTCAACCTCCGCGGCAATGCCCCCTTGCTAAGTCTTGCATCAGCACGGAATTACGGTCTTGTCCAGAGAGAGCACAGAATGCGACATGATTGTCACGCTCGCCACAGACACCGCGGCAGTGCCAAACGCCAGGTGGCAATTGTTACAACTTGTGCACCTCTTGAAATTTCCCATACATGACCGTGAAGTCGCAGTCATACGATGGATAACGGTCAGGTGTCTGCGTGGGGGGAGACTGCCTGGGGAATCGGGTTGAGTTGTCATCCCGATCTCACCAGGCTTATGTCTTTCTCGCCCCATGGCAGGACGAAGACCCCCTGTTGATCGGAGCGGCCCACCGTTGGGGATTCCCAGGCTGCTTCGCCTGACGCCAGGAGGTACGCCATGTTCAAACGCCTCGCTCCTGCCCCCTTTGCTTCTTGTTCGAGTGGCCGTTTGGTTTGCATTGCCGCAGTGCTCTGTGTCATGGCGTTCGCGGTGGTCAGCGGCGCTCTCGCCCAGAATGGTGGCTTCGGCGACCGGCCCCTGTTCCCCAAGAACCCACCTCCCCGGGAATCTATTCGCGTCCTGAATATCGAAGGCCTGAGCAAAACGATCCCAGGTGTCCCGGAGTACATCTGGTGGTACGGCTGCTCGCCGACGGCCGGGGGCATGATCATCGGCTGGTGGGATGCCCAGACGGGATGCGGCGATCTGTTTGAGGGCAGTGCTGCCACCTGGTATGGCACGGGCACCAGTGGCACCAAACGGATGGTGGCCAGCCAGGCCCATATTGATGCTGGCAAGGCGCTGGGGTTGACATATGGCTCGTACCAGAACCACACCGCCGACTGCATCGCAGACTTCTTCTACACGCAGAACGGCGGCACGTCCCGCTCCAACATAGGCCCTGGCTTTGTTAACTTCGCGGCCTGGGATGATCCCACGACCGCCACCAATGAGACTTACCAGGCCAGCTATCAGACAAAGTACACCTCGTCCGGGTGGACCTATGAGCAGTTCTGTGCCGAGATTGATGCCGGGCGGCCGGTGCACCTGGGTCTCACCTCATCCGCCGGTGGGCACTCGGTCACGGCGGTTGGGTATGACAACACGGATGGGAAGAAGAACTACATCTGCTGGACAACCTGGGGAGGCTGGGGACTGCGCTCCTGGGGATGGAATGGGGAAAGTGAGAGCGGCTACAACTTCACGGTCTATGCAGGAACATATCTGACCATCACCCCCAAGAGCATAAGCAACAATCCCCCCACAGCCCCGACATCCGTGAGTGTCAGTCCGGCGAATCCCTTGACGGACGACAACCTGACGGCTTCTGCCTCGGGCAGCACTGATGGAGACGGGGACTCGGTCAGCTACGAATACCAATGGGCTCGAAGCACCGATGGCGGGAAGACCTGGAGTTCCTGGGGATGGAACGGTGCGACGCTGGACAAGGGATACACTGCCAAGGGGGAACAGTGGAAGGCCCAGGCTCGTGCTTCCGACGGCAAGGGAGGCTACAGTGCCTGGGTAGCGAGCGCTGTAGTGACGATTGGCAACACTACTCCGACCACTCCTACCACTGCCACCATATCGCCGGGGAGCCCGTTGACGACCGATGCCCTGGTGGGCTCTGCCTCAGGCAGCACAGACGCGGATGGAGATACCCTCACCTATCAATACCAGTGGGCCAGTAGCAGCGACGGCGGGAAGACCTGGTCGTCCTGGGGCTATGACGGAGCGACCCTGGCAGACAGCAACACGGCCAAGGGCCAGCAATGGAAGATGCAGGTGCGAGCGAGCGATGGCACGGCGACTAGCGCGTGGAAGGAAAGCAGTGCTGTGACGATCGGCAACAGCAGTCCTGCCGCGCCCACCGGTGTAGCCATCTCGCCCACCAGTCCTCTCGTATCCGATGATCTCATCGCTGCCGCATCTGGCAGCACGGATCCGGATGGCGACACGATCACCTACGAATACCAATGGGCGAAGAGCACGGATGGCGGAAAGACCTGGTCTTCGTGGGGCTATGACGGAGCGACCCTGGCGTCGAGCAATACGGCCAAGGGCGAGCAGTGGAAGGTCCAGGCCCGCGCCAGCGACGGGAGTGCCACGAGTGCGTGGAAGGAAAGCGGCGTTGTCGTCATCGGGAACACCGCGCCGAGCATGCCCACGGCGGTCAGCATTTCCCCCGCCAATCCACTGACTGCAGACAACCTCACAGGCTCCGCTTCAGGCGGCACCGACGCTGATGGCGACAGCATCACCTATGAATACCAGTGGGCCAAGAGCACGGACGGCGGGAAGACGTGGTCTGCCTGGGGCTACGATGGGGCTACTCTGGCGGCCAGCAACACGACCAAGGGGCAGCAGTGGAAGCTGCAAGCTCGCAGCAATGATGGTAGTGCCACGAGTGACTGGAAGGAAAGCGGTGTTGTCACCATTGGTAACACCGCGCCGACGGCGCCGAGCAGTGTGGTGATCTCACCCAGCAGCCCAGCCACGGATGATGACCTGGTGGGCTCCGCTTCAGGCAGCACCGATGCCGATGGCGACAGTATCACTTACGAGTACCAGTGGGCGAAGAGCACCGATGGCGGGAAGACCTGGTCGGCCTGGAGTTACAGTGGAGCCACGCTTGCGGCCAGCAACACAGCCAAGGGCGAGCAGTGGAAAGTGCAAGCCCGCGCCAGCGACGGGAGCGCTTACAGTGTCTGGGTGGCCAGCGCGGCGGTGACCGTGGGGAATGTCGCGCCCACCGCGCCCATGAGTGTCGCCATCAGTCCCAGCAGTCCCCTGACCACCGATGCCCTGAACGCTAGCGCATCCGGCAGCACGGATGCGGATGGCGACAGTATCAGCTATGAGTACGAGTGGGCCAAGAGCACGGACGGCGGAGACACGTGGTCGGCGTGGGCGTACAGCGGGGCGACCCTGATCGCCGACAACACGACGAAAGGCGAGCAGTGGAAAGCCCGGGCTCGAGCCAGCGACGGTAACGCACTGAGCCCATGGACAGAGAGCGGAGTCGTCTCTATCGGTAACTCGACGCCGTCGAAGCCCACTGCGCTCAGCATCGCTCCGAGTAGCCCACTCTCGGCCGACGATCTCACCGCCACGGCCTCCGGAGCCACGGACGCAGATAGTGACTCCCTGAGCTATGAGTACGAGTGGGCAAAGAGCACTGATGGCGGGGCCACCTGGTCCGCATGGGGTTGGTCAGGGAGTGTGCTATCAGCGGCCGATACCGCCAGTGGAGAGCGGTGGAAGGCACGAGCCAGGGCCAGTGATGGTACCGCAGCCAGCGATTGGCTGGAAAGCGCCGCGGTAACTATCGACAGTGCGGCACCAACCGCGCCCACCGCGGTCACAATCAAACCCAGCAAACCCAAGGCGGGGCAGGACCTGGTGGCGAGTGCCTCCGGGAGTTCCGATGCCGATGGCGACACTGTGTCATACAACTATGCATGGGCTGTCAGCACGGATGGCGGAGTGACCTGGAGTGCCTGGAACTGGACGGGGGCTGTGCTGCCCGGAAGCAACACGGCCAAGAATCAGCGCTGGAAGGCGCGAGCCCAGGCCTCCGACGGTCAGCACCTGAGTGAGTGGATCGAGAGCAAGCCGGTGACTATCGGCAATACAGCGCCAACACCACCCACGAAGGTGATCACCTCACCAAAGAAGCCAACCACCACCGAGATGTTGGGTGCCTTGCCTACCGGGGCCACTGACCCGGACGGCGATCTCATCAGCTACCGCTTCCGCTGGTACCTGAGCAACGATGGGGGCGCCACCTGGATTGCTGACCGGGCGTCACGCATCCTGCCTCCCGGCTATGTGGCCAAGGCACAAATGTGGAAAGTGGGCGCGCGGGCGAGTGACGGCGAGGCCGTTAGTGACTGGACCTACAGTGAACCGGTTGTCATCGCCAACAGCAAGCCATCAGCGCCCAGCCAGGTAACGCTGAAGCCCGCTGCACCCATTCTGGGCCAGAACCTGGAGGCGATAGTGGAAGGCGGCGATGATCCCGATGGAGACCCAATCACCTACCAGTATGCATGGTTCAGGAGCACCGACGGCGGAAAGACCTGGCGGGCTGGTCCTACTGACCAGATAGTGCAGGGCAGCATGACCCGAGCCGGTGAACTGTGGCGAGTTCAGGTCCGGGCGAGTGATGGTGAGGAAGTAGGTCCTTGGACCCGAAGCAACAGCGAGCAGATCCTGTCCAACTCAGGCGAGATGCTGGCGGTGACGGCTACAGCTCTCCCGGCCCGCGGCGGGCAAGTAGCAGTGACCGTCAACCTGACGGCGGCGGCTGAGGTGGAGGCGGCGGTGCTGAACCTGGCGGGCCGAGTAGTCGGCGTGGTTCCTGGGCAGCAGTTCGTCGCTGGGGTGAATACAGTCTGGTGGAACGGACGCTCGACGTCGGGCACCCTCGTTCCGAGCGGAGCCTACCTGGTGCGCGTCACAGCCCGTAGCAAGGACGGCAACTGCACCGCATGCCTGGTGCCCTTGCGCAAGTAAGGCCATAGGCGGCCAGACGACCACGGGGAGCATCCTGCCATGGGGTGCTCCCCGCTACATTATGATGGACCCCTGACCGTTCCGGATCCTGCCCTTTTGCTGTAGTTCGGGATCGTCTCTTTCCGCCCTTTTCCGTCTCTTTTCGTCTTTCTTGGTCTCCTCGTTTCAGCAGGAACGTCGAGCGGCATCTGGGGTCGGCTCCCGGCTCCGCACGTTTCTGGGGATCGGTGTATAGGAGCCAAGTCGCCAGGACAGTGTGTTGCCTTTCCGCCAAAACTTTCTGGATGGTTTCCCGAGGGATGGCAGGGGAGCGGAGCGTCGAAGCTGGCAAGAATGTCAGAGGTATCACCTTCTGATAAATGTGGCCAAAGTGCTGCACCTTTCATCGTTGTCGCCGCCTATTGACAGGCCCGAGACGGGGCGATAGGGGGCGGAGTGGGGTAGGGCCCTTGCCAGTCACCGTCGGCAACAGAGGCGTTCTTGTCTTCTAACTCGTCGAGAGAGGCAGATTAACAACGCCCCGTTCAGGATCAACATCAGATTAAGAGACGAATGGCCTCCTTCGGGGCTCCT